>ULYY01057479.1_pt1 | contig 49000 bp, 51 predicted proteins | sample 1962601 | NCBI WGS metagenome assembly ULYY01 (sample SAMEA4835875, study PRJEB28245) | human gut metagenome | biome: gut microbiome; material: fecal sample | place: Denmark | collected 2008 | reverse complement strand
GGACGCTCTTCCGTGGTAATGACTTCATTTGCCTGGCTATCGACCCCGACAACTACATCACCAGCAGCTACGACCTCCGCGACATGATTGCAGACGATTACGATTTAGAGTGTGCCGAGATTACAGAGGGTATGAATGGCTATCCCCGTGGCCTTCGTGGTTGTGTCCTCCTGAATGATAAGGATGCCACCTTCGAGAGCATGGAACGTATGGCCGAACTCTATGGCGTAGAGGTTGTATCGCTCCGTCGCAAGGATGGCTGGCAGCTCTGGGAGTCTCAGGGCACAGCCTACGAGTTATACGACTTCCAGAATATCCTGGAAAATCGCGATGACAACGCCCTTACCTTTGGCTCATTCAAAGAGTATGCCGACTTCCTCCGCGAGACCGCATCTGACGAAATGGTTGAAGACATGGCCGCCCATGCACTCTTCGAGAAGGTTAAGGAAATCGAAGACAAAGAGGTTGGCGATAACGAGTTTATCCGCACTTCTACTTACGATATCAGCTACTACGAACTGTTAGACCGCCACGTCTCTCACTATTCATACGACACTTGGAATTACACCCTCGCTCTCGACTGTATGATCTCCGACTAACCTCCCGTTATACCACCCCCAGTTATTCACCGTTTCACTAAAAAACAGAAAACAATTATGACACATTCAGATTACATCAACGCCGTTGGCCGCGCCAACTACTACTCCCACATGTACTACGTCGCATCCGCTCCCGTTGTGAGCGATGCCGAGTTTGATGCCCTCGTCGCTCAGATCGAGCAGTACGAACGCCTCAATCCCTCACACATCCTCCCAGACAGTCCCACCCAGCAGGTAGGCTCCGACCTCAATGGCAATGGCCGTATCGCTCACCGCACCCCCATGCTCTCCTGTCAGAAGGCTCAGGACATTCAGAAGGTTGCTTCATGGATCAACAAGACCAACCAGCGCATGAACGCCCTCACCGGCGACAACCACACTGGCGGTTACAAGCTCGTAGCCATGTGGAAGTACGACGGCATTTCATGCTCTCTCGTATATCAGGATGGCCAACTCATCAGCGCCGCCACTCGTGGCGATGGTAGGGTAGGGCAGGACATCACCGCCCATGCCCTCTGCATCCCCTCCATCCCTCAGCAGCTCCGCGAGACGGGTGCCACCTACTCCCTCGCCGGTCGTATCGAGGTACGTGGCGAAATTGTCTGCAGCAAGCGCAACCTCCACCTCCTTTCCACTCGTTACACCGATTGCCGCACAGCAGCTTCCGCTCTCTGCAACCAGTCTGTACCAGACGCTATCGACCTCGCCATGCTCGACTTCATCCCCTGGGATGCCTATATCGACGACGCTATCAGCAGTCAGATTCAGTTTTCTTGCACCCCGCTCGGCTACCCCTGGCATAAGTTCGACTTCCTCCACCGCCTTTGCTTCATCCACCGTCCAGAAGTATGGACCGCCCACACCCTCGACGATGTTCAACAGCTCCTGGAGAAACGCGAGGCAGAACGTGCCGCTTTCGACTTTCCCGTTGATGGTATCGTCTTCCGCATCATGCACGATGACTATTTCCGCGCCCTCGGTGCCACCGCACACCATCCTCACGGCTCTATCGCTTATAAGTTCGCACCCGCTAAGGCCATCACCACCTGCCGCCGCATAGAGGTGACGGTCGGAAAGAGTGGCAAGCGTACACCCGTGGCCTACTTCGACTCTGTGACCCTCCTCTACCGCGAAGTACATTCCGCCTCCCTCTATTCAGAGAAGACAGCCAACGACCTCGGCATCTATCCAGGTGCCACCATCGAGGTGGGTCTGTCAAACGACATTACCCCCAAGGTCTATCGTGTTATAGCCTCTGCCGGCGCTCCTGTTTCCTCCGTAGGCGATGGCTCTGCCGTCGCTCCCTCTCAGCCGCTCTCGGCTGGGGTAGGGGACAATGTTACGGAAAATAACCCCTTATCTTCCGCCTCTGACGAAGCCCCCGCCGATTGTCCCGTATGTGGCGATACTATCGCCACCGATGACGAAGAGGAAGAAGCCTGGCTCGCCCCCTCTCTCTTCTCCGACGAAGCTCCCGCCCCCGCTACCCCTGCCGCCTCTGACGAAGAAGCCGCTCCTACCACAGCGCTCGGTGGTTCTCCCACCGAGGAACCCGCCACTCCTCACCATAGCACCACCGCCGCAGTCCTCGCCACTGTCGCCTGTGCTGCAGTCCTCTGTTGTTTTGGTGCAGTAGTCCTGGGTGCTGCCGTCTTCTGTCTGCCCCTCATAGCCGGCACCCTCCGCGTATAGCCACCCTACCAAATCACAAATTTCATCAATTCATCAAATCATCATTCAATGGAAAATCAATTCAACACCGTTCAGCCCAACCCCATCTGGGATGGCGAACTCTCACAGTATAGTCAGCACTTCATGTCGGGTATGCAGTTCCATGCACCCTTCATCGTCACTAAGTATCAGCAGCGTTCCGACCTCGGCGACTGCATCATCAGCACCCGTCCGCCTTATATCACTTGCAAGATCCACGGCTTCAAGACAGCAGCAGCTGCCGGACGCACCGACAACCCTAAACTGGTGGCCATGGCCGAACGTGAGGAACAGTCCCGCGTCGAATACCTCCAGCAGCGCCAGCAGGCGTTCCGCAATCGTATCGAGGCCGACCGTCAGGACATCACCATCCGTCAGCTCATCGAACAGCAGGGACGTGTCTATGACGAAGAACTCGATGAGCCGCGCATCGTCTGCAAGGTGCCTGGTCTTAATGTCTATCTCGAACTCGTAGGCTGCCTCCAGCCGCTTCCTGATGAAGATCCCGAATGGCTCGGCGACAATGGCATCCTCGCCACGCTCGACTCCATGATGCAGTGGGCACAGAATATCTACGACCGCGCCGATCGTCGTGCTCGTGCCTCTCAGTTCTCAGATATCCAACCCCTCGATTCCTGGATTGACCCTTACGATCCCGACCTCCGTCCCTGGATGCCTCGCAAACGTGGCCTCGGTCATACCTTCATTGACCCCAGCCGTCGCCCCGATCTGCTTCACTCCAAAGCGCCACAAGGCGCTGCCGACTATGGCATGATACGCACCATCAAGGAGGCCACCGCCAATAATGCCGCCCAGGGTATAGCTCCCGAAGACTATGGCCACCGTTAGCCCCTATATGTCGTTATAGAGCACCTCAAAAATCACAAAATTTCATAATTTCATCAATTCATACATTCATATATTCATAAATTCATAAAATAATAACAATTTTATTTTGTCAATTCAAAATTAAAGATTAACTTTGCAACAGAAATACTAAAAAACAAATCATTATGGCACGTATTAAAGAAATCCTGGCATTCGCCAACAACAAGGGTGGGGTAGCCAAAACCACCACCGTTCAGAACGTCGCTGCCGGTCTTCTTCGGCGCAACAGCCGTCTGCGCATTCTCTGCATCGATCTCGACCCGCAGGGCAATCTTTCTTCCCTCCTCGGCTGGCGCGATAAGATGAAGGAGTACCACGCTAAGAACCTCACCACTCTCACCGTAGCCGATGCGCTCCGCGATGGCGACAACAACCACCTGCCTGTCTATCAGTCTCGCAAGGGTCTCTATTATGTCCCTGCCTCTGCTGGACTGTCCGACATCGACCCTGACCTCCATCGTCAGATGCAGTCCAAGCTGGTGCTCTCGTCACTCTTTGGCAATGACATCTTCGACATGGACCACCTCTACCTCGGTGCAAAGGCACTCGATGGCGAATACATTGAAGACACCTTCGACTATGTGCTTATCGATTGTGCCCCCGCACTCTCCGAACTCACCTTCAACGCGCTCGCTGCCGCCTCTGGTGTCATCATCCCCGTGCAGCTCGGCTCGCTCTCAGTCGATGGCATTGGCCGCATGGTCGAAGCCTACAAGAATGTCAAGCGCAAACTCAATGCCGACCTCGATATGCGGGGCTTGCTCATTGTCATGGCCGACGAGCGCACCCGACTGGCTCGTGAGACTACCGACTACCTCCGCGACCAGTACGACACCACTATCTTTAAGACGCGCATACGTCAGTGTGTCAAGGTAGGCGAAAGCCAGTTCCAGCATGAGGATATCTTCACCTATGCCCCCGAATGTACCGCCTCTCACGACTACCGCGACTTCGTTTCCGAACTCATCAAAACCCAAAATCCCGAATAATTATGGCTGTCAAATCATTCAAAAAGACTTCTAAGAAGTCCATCGTTGCCGGTTCCCCCGCTATCGAGGAACACGAGCAGATCATGTCCTCCGTCCGTGCTGAGTCTGCCGAACCCGCTCCAAGTGGTTCTCCCGCTGCCCCCGCTCCCACTGCGTCAGCATCGGGCACCTCCGTCGGTGTTTTCTCCACGCTCAACACCGAACCGCTGAAGAACGTCCAGACGCGTGTACCGCTCTCAATCTATGAGAAACTGAACCGCATGAAGTATTTTGCCGGACAGCGTACCTCCATCGGCGACATCGTGGCACAGGCCATTCAGGAGTATTGCGAACGGCATCCCGTCTGAGTGGGGTGGGGTATAGGTTACGCTTTTTTACCCCTAAATTACGTTCCTTATCCCCATAGGGTTACGCTTTTTTACCCCTAAACTTGATATATATCTTTATTTATTATATAGTATTGATAAATTTTCTTTTATATGATTATAAGAATATATAATTACCTGCGCCCTCCATTGGCTCGCAACCCCCGTAAATACTGGCTTTCTGCCGTTTCGGTGGGGTATTTCTCCGTAGCCTTCGGTGGCATTCTCCGTAACCTTGGGGCTGTTCCTGGTAACGGTGGGGTGCATTTCCGGCCACTCTCTTCGTTAGGGGTCATTTTCCGTAACTCTCTCCCAGTTGTTCTCTATGTTGTGCTACCATCGCAACTCTTCCGTAAGGGGTCATTTTCCGTAACTCTCCCCCGTCCGTGCATGTTGCTGTGTCATAGCAACCAGTCATTTAAGGGGTAAATCTTCGTAACTATGGCAAAGAAAACTGATAAGATGCAGCAGCTCATCAAGTCTGACAATAGCATCATCCGCGAACTCCGCGACCAGAAATGGATCTACAATCCAAAAGTCTATGCTCAGGTGGCAGGCGACTTCTCCCTCATGCACCAGCGCGTCCTCATGGGTGTACTCGAAAAGTTGCAGGACCGCATCGCCTATTCTGCCTCCGAACACCAAAAAAACCAGCAGCTCTGGCTTCCTCTATTTGCACCAGAGGAAATGAATACCTCCGTTGACTTCGAGATCGAGGCTCGTGACCTGGGTGTTACTCCTGGCCACTATCCCGAACTGGCTCAGGCACTCGGCGACCTCGTAAGCATGAAGATAGGCTACCCGAAGAAAAAGGGCAATAAGACCGTCTATGTCTTCGCCTCGCTCTTCTCTCGCATCGAAATGCCTACCTCTGATAATGGCTGGCGCACCGGCAAAATCCGTGTCAAGATGGATAAGGAGAATGTCAACGATTTCCTCTCTATGGATCGTGGCTATACTGACCATATCGCCCGCATAGCCCAGTTCTCTAAGAAACAGCGCACACCGCGCATCTATATCTATCTCTCCACCTTCAAGTACAAAGGACGTAACGAGGTGGAGTACCCCGAACTCTGCGAATTTCTCGGCATCGACGATGCTACCTATGTCGCCACTCATAAGGCCGAGAAGCCCGATGTCAAACCTACCGACAATCCTTTCCATAAGTTTTCAAAGGTCAAGAAACTCATTCTCGATCCTTCTAAGGCCGAAATGGATACGTTCTCTGCTGACCGCAAAATAGACTTCTCTTTCACCTACGAACCGCTCTATAAGGATGGGCGCAAAAAGGGAAATCCTACCCATATCGAGTTTGTCATTGTCCCTGGTGCCCTCGGCATCGAACGCGAACAGGAACGCAAGCGCCACAACCAGATACAGGCACTCATCAATGCCCTTACTCGTCAGTGGTCCGACCTCCATGCCTATGACCTCCTCGAAGTGGCTAAAGATGTTGCTGACGACTGGCTCGACGACTTCTGCAACTATGCCTATGATGATGTGCGCCGCCAGGTGGAGAAGACACAGCCAGACCATGTAGCCGAATATGTCCTCACCCTCCTGCAGACATGGGTCAAGAATAAGACCAACGAGGCTCGCCGTTTGGAGGTAGAGCGCAAACGTCAGTACGACCTCTTCGTCCAGCAGCAGGCAGAAAGTAGGTGGCGTTCGCTGATGCAGGAACTCAGCGCACAGACCCCTCTCCGCGCTCGTCAGATCAACATCGAGCGCTACGACGAAGAAACTCACACACTCACCGTCGCCCTCGCCGGCAAGGAAATCTTCGACCAGATAGAACCTACCACCGACGACCAGGGCAACACCATCGCCAAAGGCATCTATCAGGACTTCTGGTTTTCTCTTGTGCGCAAATACTTCCCCCGCTCTAAAATCCAGTACCGCCTGCCCTGAAGTTACGCTTTTTTACCCCTTTGTTTGGCATGTCGCTATGCCATAGCGACCATGAACCCCTCCACTACTCCCCGCCGTTCTCGGTGGGGCTTTTCGTTCTATGCCCCGCGCTTTAGCGCTGGGTCTCGCTTCGTCTCTTGCTCGGCAATTCCATCGCCGTCTCCTTCTTTGTCCCCATGTTCTCGCCCATTCTCCCTACCTTTGCCTCAGTAATCAAAGCAATTATAGCCATGTCAAAAAAATCACTCTTCCCTCGTTTCGTGTGCTGCTATATGATAGCAGCCCTCTGTGTCTTCTCCGTGCTCTCCTGCACAACGTCTCGCACCGCCACCACCACTGTCACCCATAGCGAAGGTGACAGCCTCCGTGCCTTGCAAGTCCAGTATGCAGCCATGTTACAGCAGCTCTCCCGCTACGACTCCCTCTTCTCCCAGATGCAGGCTCGCATCACCGCCCAGCAGTCCACACAGGAACAGTCCACTGAGCGCATTCAGGAGTCCGTCACTACCTACCTCGACTCCCTTGGCCGTGAGGTACGTCAGGAAAACCGCACCATCGACCGCAACCTTTCCCGCCAGACAGAACTCCGCTACGAGCAACAGATCTCTGCTCTCCAACAGCAGCTATCACAGGAAACGGCCCGTACCGACTCCCTCTCAGAAGCCCTCTACATGCTCCAACAGGTCAACTGGCTCGACTCCCTCAATCAGCAATCATATAAAGAACCAGCGCCCTCCCGCATTCAGTCGTGGTGGGATGGCTTAGTCCTCCATCTGGGTTACATCGCCCTCTTTGGCATCCTCGGTGTCCTCATCTTCCTCGTCGCCCGCTACTTCCTATGCAAATAACAGAAGCCCAGCCGTTCTCGGCTGGGCCTCTCGTTTGTTTCGTCCATTGTCCGGCGATTGCATCGCCGCCCTATATTATCCCTGCCTCTCTCAGGTACTGCTTACACCTAAACCCTTTCCTCGGCTCAAAGTCCTCAAACGAGTGCGCCACAAAGTGCGCCTTCTTATTTACCCATCCCGCCATGTCCTTTTGCCATTGTGGTATGTGGTGGTTGGGATTCATCGGGTCACGGTAGGGCTGTGCATGGGGATAGACGTACCTCCCATGATGATTGGCCCGCGTCTCTTGCGTTCTGTGCCACCAATACACTATCCGCTCGTAACACTCCCTGAAGTCATCCGTCAGCATCGTATAAAGGAAATACTGCCCCGTGAAGCCATACTTGTTGATGAGCGCCATAGCCCGCTCACACTCCGCTATCTGTCCGTGCGTGTCACACCCAAAGCGGATGCGGTTGTTATCAAGCCATTTCACCCTCGCCAGCAGCTGTGCCACCTCGTCAGTCACCAGTCGCGCATCGAGAGCCTGGTTAAAGTCCACCCTATACCCTCTCTCAATGATCTTCTCCAACTGCTCCATGCAGTAGTCGCCTGCCGCTAAGATGTTGTTATCCATCAGCACCAACTTTCGCCTGCCCTCAATGGCTATCTCATCTACATCCATATACGGACGTATGGCACCCTCTTTTCTGGGCACCACACACCACTTACACCTGTTCGGGCATCCTCTCGTCAGAAATCCGTAGGCAGTATCTTTCGGCACGTTGGGGTATATCGAGTAGTCCGGCTGCAGACGGTCTATCTCCTCCGGCAACTGGCTCGTAGGGTCATAGCCCGTCCCGCCTTTCACTATCTCGTCGGCATTATATATATAGGTATCGTCAGGCGAAAAGTTAAACACCTTTGACATGTATATGATGTCGTAATGCTTCATGGGAGTGGCCCATTCAATTTGCCCCCCCCTATTTCTCCAGTACCTCGCTATCTTAGCGAGTGCGAGGTTGGGGTATATCGTTGCACCCCATTTCTTTTTCTTGGCGTGTCCGTCCACGTCCACCAGTCCTATCAGCATGTCTCAATTTTTGTTTCGTTTATTGTCAGGCGATTTTATCGCCGTCCTCATTTCTTCCTTAGCATGTCCGCCAGCCGCACCTGTTGCTCTTTCGTCACAACCATTTCCACTGCCTGCTGCTTCATGTACTCCTGCATCTGCTTCGTTGTGCGCTCCTCCCATGCCTTGTGCATCTTTTTAAAGTGGCAGAAAGCCTTATTAACCCACTTCGTGCGCTTATAGCCATGCTTCATGCCCAGATAACTGCTCATGGTAATTTTCACGTCGTTACCATTCTTTTCACCTCCCAGTTCCACATGTGGATCCATGTCGCGGATAGTCATCTTTCTATACGCCTTCTTCAACTTCCTCGGCAATCGCACCTTTTTAAAGAACATTCTCTTAATCCTCTTCTTATCCGCTTTACTGAAGTAGTGCTTCACATTCACGCTTATGCTAAAAGGCTCCTTTGGCACCTCCACTTTCGGCGCTACCATTTCTGGCTCTATAAAGACAGAAGGAGTCACCTTGACGTTATGCAGCTCTATTACGTTCGACATCGGCACCGGCTGCCCAGGCACAATAGGGTGGTCTATCGACGGCTTAATTAGATACACCTTCGTCGTATCAAATGCCGGCACGTCTGCTAAATCATACGTCAGCATTCCTGGCTTTAAGTTCTTCATACGAATAATCTATTGTTAAATCTCCTATAGCATTTTCTACGGCACAAGACAGAGCGTTGTCATCGAAAGACTCTTGATCTATCTTGAAGAAAATAAGGACCACAGCCAAAGCTCCTGCCTCGAAATCCTCGATATTGCAGGTGCCTTGGTGTTTTTCCCCATACTCTACAGCCATTTCATGTATTGTTTTCATTGTTTATCAGGTTCGTTCATTATTCTTATACAACTTGCATATAAGTTTCTAAGAGTTTCTGATTTTTCTTCATTACATTGGTAACATCCCATGCAGTTCGGACCGCTTATTTCCACACCACGTTTTTTGCAAAAAGCCATAATTATAATGATATAAGAATTTAATAACAATGTCCCGTGTGTCCGCCTCGATTGACAGGCTCATAGGTGGCACAATGGCCGCTGCCTATCTTGCGATAAAGTGTCTCGCTGCCGCCGCAATGACCCCATCCGCCACCGCCGCCATCACTGCAATGTCCCATTTTTAACGTCACCTGAAGCATCAGGTCTCTTAACAATCTCGTCCACATAATCTTGAAATTAAAAAGTTAAACTTATACCCACCCGTTAGCAAGTGAGCCATCTTCATATACTACTGCATAATGGCCTTTTTGTGGCCGTAACAGATATTTGCGCATAACCTTCATGCCGTCCATAAAACTGGCTTTTAAGGTCTCCTCGCAGAGGAAGCATGATCGTTTAAGTAGCAGACGGCCTTTGTACCCAGGTATGTATGGGCGCATATCCACCCATTGTTGACAGCCGTAGGCAAATGGTGATTTCATCTTCATGCCTAATGTCTTCTCGAAAGATACGAAGTGCTCGGTGCCGTGTTGGATTTCTGAGAGTTTTATTTCTCTATAACCCATGTCATCGTAGTGCTTTAGACAGGCTAACAGATCTTCACGCTTATATAGATACGGTTTGACAATGTTTAGATTGATGCGCATCTTTCCTTTCATGGGTAATTCTGAATAGAATTTTTGTCTGTCAAAGGTTGACTTTACACAACGTATTTCGTCTGCAACATCCTCTCGGTAGTGTTGTACTGATAGATTCATGCCGTCCAATATTTCTAATATTCGTAGAAATACAGAATAATTTGTATAGCATGTCTTAGGAACTGATGTTGTAACAAAGCATTTTAGATTAGTCGCTGCCTTAATTCTACAGATGCAGTCGTAAAGTTCATCCAGATATAAACATGGTTCACCTCCGAGGAATAACACATCATCGAAACCGTTTGAATGGTCGATGATAGTTTGTGCTATTGCTTTCGGGTCTGGTTTTATAATACCTTTACCCTGGTACTTCATATCAATGCAATGCCTACATCGGTTGTCGCAGGCTGATGTAAAGTGTACGTCGAATGAGTTATATATCCCATCACAACAGTTTACATCCCATTTGAATTTATTTATACCCATAATTTAATGTTTTAATGAATTGGTGAATGTTCCGTTTCTTGTATGTTGCGATTCTATCGCAACCCTATCAGTCAAACCAATCGTGATGGTGTTCTTTGCAATAATTCAGATATCCAGCTACCATGTCTGCATTGTCTATTACATTGCCAACCACCGTCAGATGCTCATCTTTTTGTGTGTATTGACTGGGTGCCAGATGCCAATGCCCAATAGGTCCGCTCTCGCCATTTAGCAGAATGTAGAAATGGCAACTTGCAAACCGTACCAGTCCATGCGTACAATGACTTCCTGCACTCCAGGCATCTACAATGTCCCCCTCATATACTTCGTTACCATGCTTATCCAGACAGCCGGTAAACTGTCCCACGCTGTTAGGATCTACGCGATACATCTTGACAGTCCATAAGTCCGATGGCTCACTGGCACATGGTAATTCAGGCACTATAAAGGCAACGGTAAACCCTTCAGGATGTTTTTCGTTTGTGGCTGTACCCTTGATGAGTGAGCCATACACCCACTCGCCATCAGCCGTTTTCCCTCTAAATTTTGATATATTCATTTCTTCTCAAAGTGTAAATTATTCAACTTCCATTCAAAATCCTTATCACTCCTGATCACATGGTCAAAGGGCGTTTCTATCTGCTCGATGGCAGCAATATGTATCAGACATGCCAACACTTTAAAAGCATAATCACATGTAGTCTGGCTCTGTGTGTAGTATGCTTGGGCACGTACTTCCAGTAGGTACTCCACAAAGCTCGGCTTTGTACTTGATACCACTACTTCATGGAGAAAGAGCGAATATTCCGGCTTATACTTATAGCCCCACGCCTTATATATGGATGCCAGTTCATCAGGAGTTTTCTTTGCCAACTTCATCTGAACGATGAGCGCCTTTTTCTCTTCTTTCGTCATACGTCTTCCTCCTTCAATAGTTCGTGCCCGTCATACCCGCACCACGTACAGATACCCAGAGCCACATTCGGTGCCCAGTTCTCTTTCCCGCATTTCGGACAGCGCATCAGCAACACTTCTCCCGTGTCCTGTGCCACCTCCACACCAGGCGCTAAAATCTTCGTCTTACTCATAATTTGATGAATTTATGAATTATTGTCTTTCCCAATATGCGAACATCACCATATCAGAGCAATCTCCTAAGTCCAGAATGTCCTTTTTGGCAATAATAGTTAGATGATGTGGTCCTGATATGATATAAGTCTTATTTATGTCTGCAAACTCATCACGGAATTGTCCTACCGTTATGCCCTTTCTGGGCGCTCTGTGACGCTGATATCCTTTGTCTTTCAGATATTGTGTGTAGATGCTGGGAAAATTCCATCTTACCAGTCCTCTTTCGGCGCACCAATTTATAGCATCGAAAAAAGCCTTGTGCCATGTAACACCAAAGAAGTAAGTGTAGGCTCGTACTACACAGTCGTAAGCGTTTGTAAGCCCTTTTGGATTGGGGTTATAGTAAGCAAATCCGTTCATATCCTTTATATCATTTTATTCATACTAACCACGTACCCCTCTTGACCTTCAGGATTCTCGTCGTAAATCTCAAACCCTAACTTTCTATACCAGGGTATGAGGAAAGTTCCCTTAGCGGCACAGAGGTAAATCTGTTCACATCCTTGCTTCTTTGCCAGTTCCTCTACCATCTTCATTAACTTGGTCCCCATGCCTTTCTGACGTTCCTCTTCCAGAACTATCAGTGAACAAATACCACCGGCATCAGGACGTTCATTCTCAATTCTCAGAACCACAGAACCCTTACCACCATTGACAATAATGGTAAACGACTTACCCCACCACCAAAGGTTTTCGTGGATAATTACTTCACTCTGCTTCCTCTCCCATATAGAACCCCTATGGAAAAAAGAGTGCGCTACGCGCTTCTCATCCTTGCTCATCGGACTGCGATGCTTCTCTTCTTCCGCTATCGCTTCCTCCGCAGCCTGGTTAATCTTACTCAGTCTCTTAAAATCTACCATAATATATCTATGAATTGATGATTTCTTGATAATGTTCCTTTGTTAGTCTATGCCACCACCCATCTGTGTCCTGACAAAGCATCTGACCGCTCATTACAAAAGCGCCCTTGCAGCTTCTACGTTCGCCATTAGGATGTAGTTTTTTCTCGCGCAGTTCATAGAGCACATCGCCTGTTTTTAGTTTTCGACATGCTTCTACCACATCGAGGTTAAAGATAGTCTGACTTATCGTGTTTGGTATCTCAATAGCGATACTGAAATTTATCTTTCCCATAATCAGTATAATATAGGTAGTCTTACAAAATGCTCATTCTCTGGAGTCTTAAACTCCTTATCCCATTTGCGCCCTATCACCTGCCATGTTGCCGGTAGCGTAACATCCTTGCTGATGGTGTTCCATGTGTCCCACTGGTCATCAAAGATGTATAGGCGATTAGACATGCCTGTTTGTGCCGTCATTTCCAACCATTTCGGCTGTTGAAGAAGATAGTCGAGTCTGTCCCAATCGCCATAGTATTTCGGTGCTATATTGATACCGCTGACAGTCTGCATCAGCTCGTGCCAATGAGAAAATGCACCTTCTATCCACAGCATCTTTCCGCTGGTATAGATGTATATCTTTTGGATATTCTTATAGTGGATGCGAAGTCTGTCAACGATTGATATCAATTCCTCTCTCAGAAGGTAGAACGGGTCGCCACCAGTGAGGCATACCGTATGAGCTTGTTTCAGATCCTCTACGGTAATTACAGGTAGTTTGTCTATATCATAGAGTCTGTTGCAACATAGCGGGCAGTTGTGGCCGCATTTGTGCGTGATGTAAAGATGATATATCTGTTCCATAATCATATAATTAAAATGATTTATTTAACTTCAGTAAATATTGTATGACGTTCTACGAAATAAGCCTCACACCTAATCAATTTACCCTTTTTATCCCGCTCGTGGTTACGGTATCTTATATCCGTGCCGTCGAGGAACAGCTGACAGTTACGCTTCGACGACATAAACAGTCGCCATTCCGCTTCCAGATACACCCACTCTTCACCCTTGGGCTTAGAGTCCGTCATCAGTCGCTCCATCAACTTCTGCCCCATGTCACGGGCACCCTGGTAGTAGGAGGCATACATGGCCAGTCGTTGCACACTGATTTTCACCTCGTGCTCAACGGCAAACATTCTCGCCCGCTCATCCTGCCTACGTTCCAGGATCTCCTGCGCCTGCTCGATGATTTTATCCTCTTGTTTCGTGTTCATCCCTTAAAAACTCCCCAAAAAGTTATATCCTTCAGGCAGACTATCAATGATGGCATCCATTTCCTCTTTGAGTATAGCCTTCTTCTCCTCGTCATCCTCACAGATAGCCTTGGTCAGGTTACACAACACCTCCGTCATCTTCTGATTCACAGCAACCAAACGGTCTATTGGATGGATCACTCTAAGATGACGAGGGTCCCATACTACTGTAAGTACGTTTTCTTTGCTGTCGTCATTCACACCAAAACCACGCATGTTAAAGTAGTCGATGAGCATCAGGTAATCATCACCCAAATTTTCAGCAGGTGTCCCCTTGAAGTTCAGTTCTACTCTCGTTTTACCATCGTCAGCAGCAGCTTCTACCTGCTTCAATAGGTTCTTCACCCATTCTTGTTGCTCAATAGCCTGGCAGGTCTTCTCCTGCACTTCTTTTAATGTAAACTGTACCATAACTTAATGAATTTATGAATTATTCTTGTTTCGTCTATCGCAACTCTATCGTAAAGTTCTCACTCTCCACTCTTGTTCTTATTAGTCTCAGCCTATCGTCCCCGTCACTCAGGTTCGCATTCAGCCAGTCCTGGATATTCTCTTTCACAAACTCCGCTGCATCCTTAGCAGAGTAGTAGTCACCAGCAGGGTACGTCAGTTCTATCTCTACCTTCAGCGTCTTCGGCATCTTATGCTCCCTCGCCAGCTGTTCGTCAGTCTTAGCCCATAGCCCGATGGCATTCTCCATCAGCTTCTCATCGTCTATTTCTTGCGTTTCCATGAATGTGCATTTTAATCCGTTTATTCTTTCTGCCCATTCCTTCCTCAGATACTCCGGCACTTGTATCACCCTGCCAGGAATACTGCCCAAGGCAGACGGACCGGCACATCCATCGATGCCAGCGCTCAGGTAAGAAAAACCAGTAGGTATTTCCCATAGTTTTCCCCATAAACCTTCACGCCCGAAGAAAGGCTTTTTATCACCAGGCTTCGCCGGTCGCCACCAGTCCTCTTCCTTATAGGTGATATCCCTTGCTGTCTTACCCAACTTCTCTGGATGCGCCTCCAAATCCTTGAACCGCTCCTTCAGATAGGTAATCTGCTTCTGTATATCTTCTTTCGTGGGTTCCGCTATATGCAGCCCAGGCTTCTTTATAATGCAGAAGTCTTCCACCGTCAGTTTCTCTACTGCTGGCTTCAGTTTCTCATACTCCTCTACTGTCAGTCCCCTAACGGGACCGAAACCGCTTTCCTGGCATTCCAGCCTCCATATCACCGACTCCACCCACCACTGATGGCAATACATGTACTCTTCTTTCATTTTTCAATTATTTAATGTTTCGTCCATTGTCAGACGATGGTATCGTCTTATTCCTCGAAGTCCAGCGTCATCCACCGCCCCGCTTCTTTTATTCTCTTCTCGGCCACGGCAAAATACTTCGGGTCTTTCTCTATCCCTATGTACCTCCGTTTCTCCATGATGGCAGCAACACATGTCGTACCGCTGCCCATCGTATTGTCTAAAATTACCCCCCCCGAATTGGTATAAGTCCTAATCAGATAGCGAAGCAGATCCACGGGCTTCTGTGTTGGATGATACACCGTCGTCTCGTGCTCCTTCTGAATGTAGATAATCGACTGGGGAAATTTCTCGTTCGGTCGGGTAGGGGCTACCTTCCTGATCTGCTTATCATAGTCATACGTCCTGCCCGTCTTGAACTTCCCATAGCAGCTGTTCTTCCTCGGCTGCTCACATCGCCCTTGCGAGTGGTTCGGCTCACCAATGCCCATCTGAGGGTTATACACTGGCAGGTGCTTATAGAATACACAGATGTCCTCATGGCAGCGCATCGGCATCCTATTCGCATTCAGGAACCCCGTTCCGCGTCCTTTGTACCATATCAGGTTATATCTCCACAACTTCCTGTTGCTCTGCATCAGGTCGCTGGTAAACATTCCCTGCCCGAAGAGCACAATCACACCCCTCGGCTTAATGATACGCTCATAGTGCGCCCAAAGAGGCTCAAACGGTATCATTCTGTCCCATTGCGCATTCGGGTTATCCTTATGCAGCACCTGGTAAGGCAAATCGCAGATGATAGCATCCACGCTCTCATCCGCTATTTCTGCCATCAGTTCCAGGCAGTCACCCTCATAGATATGGTTCACTTCTAACATGCCTTCCTTCTCTTATTCTTGTTCCATTCCTCCCGTGCTGCCGTTGCCAGCTGCCGGTATCTGTTCAGATGGATGTTGCTCACCGTCGAAACCTCCACCAGGTCCCTCATATAGAGTTTCCCTGCCATTGTCGTTAATCTCACCAGTCGCTGCATCCTCGTCTCGTTATTATTCATCCTTTTTGTTTGGCATATTAAGCACTTTTCAACCGTCTTATTTTTACATTTTTGTCAAATTAAGCAGTTTTCAACCGCCTTATTTTGTCACATATAACTCCCGCTCCTCTTCGTCGCAGTGGTCAACGAATGTCGGTTCATCGTCTTTTGCCCTTTGCGGACAGAATGCCGTCGCCTGCTGAAAGCGCTCACAGCTCTGCTTCAACAGGCAGCGCTCCCCATGACAGAGTAACATCAAATTTTCCATAGCTCTCAATGTTTCGTTTGTTGCAAGGCGATTGCATCGCCGTCCTCAGTTAAACCACTTAATCACCGTCTCGCCCTTATAGCCCTTTACCCACACAAACCAGGCATAGGCCGTAGCGCTCCCGCTGATCTTATCAAACTCACCATTCATGGCACATAGCAGTCTCGACGAACTCACCCATACCCTTGCAGGTGGCTGGGTCCTGAAAAGGTGCTTTCTCTGCTTCCCCTCCAAAAAGGTTAGCTTCAAAAACATACACACCTTTTTCCCGTCTGGGATAATCTGCAGCGCCTTCTCCACAAACTCCTGAGCATAGGCGTATGGCGGATTGGTGACGATGTTCCCGTTCCATTCCTGGTTGTCGATGGCCAGGAAGTCGGCCACCTCGCCATAGCCTCTGTCGATGATGTCTCGCGAAGTGACGTTTTGCCCCCCCTAATCAGCACTTTCGAGATATGTCCCTCGCCACATGCCGGTTCCAGAATGGGACCGTCAAACTGCTCCAACTTCAGCAGCCATTCCGTCGCTTTGGGTTCGGTGGCATAATAGTCACCCCACGCACGTTCATGGTCCGTGTGGTTACTCGCCCCCAATGTCTTGAACACCGAAGCTCTGCCACCTACCCAGTCTTTATTCTCGCTCATCACATCAACAGGTTTTTCTCTCTAAGAATGGCTTTCACTCTCGCCGGCTTCACCTTGGCAAGGCTCGCGATGTTCTCTACTTTCCAGCCCTCTTTATGCAGAGAGATAATCTGGTTCTCAATAGTCTTATTCATATTATAGGTATTATAGGGTTTATCCAAAGTCCAGCATCGTACTGTTACGTTTCTTCTCCCATTCCTCGTGATACATGTTCCAGATGTCACGGTAATGGTTGATGTCATTCATCAGCTTACCACGCATCGGCTTCGTCACGTTCTTCTGCTCCATGAGTGCCGCCTTGTGGTTCTCATCATTCAGCATCTGACGCAGACACTTACCCACGATGGTACGGGTGCCATAACCGCCAAAGCCTAAGTTGTTTTCAGGATTGATAATAGTGTCACCTCCTGCCGAATACCAGATGTTATCCTCTATGGTATAGAACTTCACCGTGTCCTCATTGATAACCATCAGCACGTCGGGTGCATCCTGATAGATAGCAGCACACAGCGCAACACCTTTCCACGACTCTAACTTCACAAAGAGCATGTTCTCCAGCAGGCCCTGGTCACGCAGCAACTCTATCAGCTGCTCATTGTCGCCACCATCATTGCCACGCTCGTCAAAGTGCAACTTCAACTGTCTTCCGTCTTTGCCGCCATACAACCAGGTCAGATAACCATGCAGTATCTTCTCATTCCATGTAGGCAACAGTGCTTTGACCTCTTCCGGCTCTGCTTTGTCAAAGACCATCTTTGTCAGGTCAAATTCCACACACTCGGCCCAGTCTTTCATGTATGGCCATGGATCCAGACGCACCGATGCACTGTCTCTGCCTAATAGGTCACTCGTTGACTCACCAAACTCCTTGCGGAAACGGTCATACACCTCACCGATGATAGTGGAGAACACAGGACCTAACAAGTCAAACCGTGCCTCGAAGGTGTCTATGCGTTCTGCCAACGTAGGCATCTTTACCTCAGCAGCTTCTATCACACCACCCTCGGCATCCTGTTCTTCCTGAGCCTTCAGGAACGATGCCAACATGTTCTGCCGGCGCTTTAAGTCCTCCTCCGCCATCATCATGCGTATCTTATCCGATGTCTGACGGTCGGGTTTCTGACCAGGCTTCAATTCATCCAACTTACTCTGGTAGAACTGCTCCTGCGTAATGGCTTTCACTTGGTACTGTTTTGCCAGTGCCGAAAAATTCTTCAGCGATTTGTTCTGCTGATAATACTCCACAACCGCACAAAGGTACTCGTGGAATTTCTTTAGTCTCTGATCATTCATATATAAGTTTTCTAAGGTAAAGTCGTTATTCTGTCCCGTATGCTTTGATACCATCGCAGCCTCTCCGCGTTTCATTGCTGGAGTCTCTCGGCTGCTCTTCTCCGTAGGCAGTGGCTCTGCCGCTGCTTCCTCGTTCTCACTGCGTCCAGCGGTTCCACCGCTGGTAGCTGTCGCCTTGCTCGCTACCACTCCCGTCGGTTCTCCGGCGGGTTTCTCCTCCCGCTGCTGTTCCTCGTAGCGTTTCGATGCTTCCAGCGCCTGCTGCTCCCAGTCGCGTAGGCTCTTCTCCTCCTTTTCAGCAAGAGCCACCTGAGCCTTTTGCAACTGATCCTGCCACTGCGTCGTAGGTTTCGCTTTGGTCTCAGACTCGGTGTTCTCTATGCGGTCACTCCATCCAAAGGGCGCACCCTCCAAATGGAACTCTTTGACCATTCTCCTGGCGATGCACGGATTTACCCCACTGTTGGCCACGGGTATCGTTCGCCCGTCAGGGTGCTTCCACACATGGTGCTTGTTAGTCCTGTCGAGCACAAAGCCGTTCTTTTTCAACAGCCGCTCCCAGTCCTTTTTCTTGATGTCATGTAGTCCTCCCATATCGCTATTGATAGTTATAGTGTAATCTTTACTTCTACGTTATCTACCTTCAGTGTCACGTCACCCTTCCAGCCACGTCTCTGTACTTCGTCTATCAGCTCCTTATCCGTAAACTCCGAAAGGGTAGGGGCAACAGCCGTTTTTCCAGGCTGCACAGCCCCATGTCCGAACCCGCCGATAAAATCGTCAATGTCTCTCTCCACAGCGTTTGCTATGTCCTCGGCTTCTGGCGCATTCGCCACGTCTTCGTCATCCTTGCTGGTCTTTTGTTCCGTAGGCAGTGGCTCTGTCGCTGCTCCTGCTGGTTTCTCAGCGGTCCGCTCTTACGCCCTCTCATGTCTTCTCTCGGCTCAAAGGTGGCAGCATCCTTTTCATCACACCAGTAGAACCCTCCAGCCATGCGCTTCTTATCAATAGCTCTGGTGACGTTCCTGATGCCCAGCCCGTTCTCTGCAGCACCCATGGAGTCCCACACCCTGACAATCTTCAGCGTCGAGGGATCTATCTGTGCCACCTTGCGCTTGGCTCGGTTCTTACTTCTTCCTAACGTGTCTCGCTCACCCTGGTAGGGTATCTTCGGTGTCACCCGTGTTTGTTTCCTTTGTTCCATATCTGGCGTATTTTGTTCTGATTTTAACACTTTTCGTTCCAATTTCGGCTTTTTCTGTTCCAATTTTAACGCTTTCCGTTCTTTCTGCTCCTTTTCCGCAGGCAGAGGCATCGTCTCTGCATCTTTCAGTAGCGCACTATAGTCGAACCTCGGCATGGGGCATTCTTGCGGTTGCTCTTGATGGGCAAAGGTCAGCACATGCACCATCACGCTCGCCGCCCGTACTTTATCTTCTGCATAGACAGGTCCGCGTTTTGCCAGGGCCTCTCTCAGCACCGCCAGCGTCACCTCCTTACAAGGAATGGAAAAGTCCAACTTCTTCCACACCTGCATAAAGGCATTCCGCGTCTTGATATAGAGCGTCTGCCGTTCCTTCAGTTTTCCCCATTGTTCGTATGCCTCTTTGAGTGTCATCATCGTTCTGTGTCCGCGCTTCAGCGCTGGGTCTTGTTTCGTTTATTGTTCGGCGATTGCCTCGCCGTTCCTATCCGTTTCTCCTGTACCCTAACGCCCGCATCATGGCAGCCGTCTCTTTAATACCAGGCACACCGGCAAACTCTGTCGTCGATGCTATCACCTTGACTTTTTTCAGCGAGTACCGCGTACAGCAGTATTCCGTCTTCGTCAGGTGGGGTACGTCATCCAGACAGGTAGGCAGCGCCATCATGTTTATGTCTTGCTTATGGTCACGGTAAATGGCCTTTGTTTTACGAAGCATCCCCTCCGGCACCTCCATCGTTACACATACATCCGTATCGACATTGCCGCTCAGGTAGTGGATGGCTTCTTTCGGATCATCCGTTGTAAAACAAAAACCACGACTCTCTGAACGAAAGCCTCTGTGCTTGCTCTCATTCACCAGCAGCTGTCCGGCTTGCAACCGTCGCCACTCTTCATTACTCATAAATCGGTGTACTACCATCTGTCTTCCGTTCTTTGTGCTGCTACGTCATGGCAGCTCTTTTTTAATTGTATGTGGCGATTGCATCGCCACCTTGTTTATATTATATAGAGTCTATCAGCGCTACGCCGCCCACAGCTCGCTCCGTCACAAAGATGGCAGGCTCATTCATCATGCCCACGCGCATCACAAACCCTTTGTCCTCCAGACGGCTCAGATAAATCGTCAGCGGGTCTCCTAACTTTGTGGGGTAGGCTTTGAAGAAAGTTCGCAACTTCGTCTCGTCAAAGAATAGCGTAGCCACCGACTCTTCTTCCACTGGCTGAAAGGCATCCACGAACGCATCAATCTTCTGGGGGATGACAAAATCCTCTAACGACGCGCCCTCTTCCTTGGCTTCTTCAAAAACATCTTTCTTTTTCTTACCCATATCGTTGATAAAACTTATATAAACTTTGGCAAAGGTACAAATAATTTTATAATTACAAATTAAAACTAAGGTTTATTTTGTAATTTTTATGAAAATCCCAAATATAAAATCCGTTTTTCTCAAAAATTTTATGTACCTTTGCCCCCGAAAACAATAAAGTAGTACCGTTTTTTTATCCTGTGTTCCTATCGCAGAACCCTAAAAACTAAGATGATGTCAAAAATTAAACACTACTACCAGTGCGACATGTATAGCACCATCGGAAAGCAGCTCCAAAAATATTGGGACAATGTACTCCGTGCCGCTTCCCGTGCTGATGACTATGCTCGCAAGTATGGCGCTTCGTCTTACGAGGCTCCTGTGCAATACTTTGAGGGTGGGGTAGATTACCTCATCTTCGACCGCACACCCGATACTCGTGTGTGGCGTAAAAAACTGACGGATGCCGAGGGCACCGATCTCTACGAACCTAACTGCATGTATCGCTCCGACGTGCTTATCATACCCGATGACCGCTTCCATCCATCCGATACATGGGATAAGACTTACTCCCGTAAGCACCTCTCCTGGCAGGAAGTTAAACAGATGAAGACCTTTGACCAGTGGGCTGCCATTGCTAAGTTCAAAGGCACCGGCGACCGCAAGGCTGACATGAATGCGCTCGATGAGCGTATGTCCCGCTACACCTTCGTCTCTTTCCTTCAGTTCTATGGCGATGATAGTGCGCCCAGCGGTTCTCCCGCTGGCAAAAAGTCCGCTGTGCCACCCAGTCGTTCACGCATCAACACCGCTGCCGACTGCCCCCAGTGGCTCCGCAAGGCTATCCGCGCTGAGAAAGACCGCCAGGCTCTTCCCGTCGTAGAGATCTATCCCCTCATGGCGATGCTCGATATGCGACCGGCTACCACCGGCCACAGCGTGACGCTTAATGTTACTCCGCAATTCTTCCTGCATGGTGAAACTTTCTTCATTGGTACCGAGTACCCCTGCCATGCTGAGGGACTGCACCCCACCACCGAGGGAAATTTCATCTGTAACATGAATGCAGCCAAACGCCAGCGTGACAACTAAACTTCACCTCATACGATTAAAAATTTAGTTATTAAGTAAATGATTTGTTTTAGTATTTAGTAGTAGTTTATACCGCAACATCGTCAAGTGTGACTTTGTGACATAAGGTTAAATATCGAATGTAATTCATGGTATTAGATTTTAAGGTTGCCGCCTGCCCTGTCGCGATGACACAGCAGGCGGTTTTTCTATCCACCAGGGTGTCCGCTGGTTTCTCCAGCGGTTCTGTCTCGTCCTTTGCAAGGCGATTGCATCGCCGTTACTTCTCGCTCCCCTCCGGCCCGTTATCAGCCGCTATCATCGGCACACATCCGTGACTCCTTTGGTAGAACTTCGTCAACTCGGCATTCTGCCGCTCTATAATATCCATCAGCCGATTGCGCTCCGCGTCAATGCTCGCCTGACAGTCCCTCCTGATGTGGTCTTCGCGGTCATGGTGCTCACGCTCCAACTTGATAATCTCCCTGGTATGCTCCAAACGCAGTCGCAGTATAGCCTCGCTCTCACTCTCGCTACTATGGTCTGCATCATGGGCTTCGTGTGGGGTGATTGCTTCGCCACCATCACTACTCCCAGCCGTTCTCGGCTGAGGTGCTGCCTTCTCCGCAGGCAGTGGCTCTGCCGCTGCTACAGCCCCCTCCTCCTGCACTCTTCTCTTCAACAGCCGTTCCTTGCGCTCCAGCCCTGCCGTCACCGCTTTTGCCTGTGCCCTGCTGCTTATCTGGCGCTCCGTGACCCGCGTCTCAATGATGCTCTTTCCCGCACCACTGCCGATACCGTAACCGTCCGTTGGCATCGTCTGACTATCCTTGGTGGGCTGCTCAATGGTCAGCACACTTCTTCCGTCACCGTCGAAGAAAAAACCGCTCATCGGTATGTTATAGTAGTTACACAACCTGAGCATCGCCGTGACATGGATAGGAGTCTTCCCGTCCAGCCATCTGTTGATACCCGTATAATCTGAACTCCCTAATGCCTCTAACAGGTCTTTCTTCGATAACTTGTTGGCCTCTTTGAACTCTCGCAGAAAACCATAATTGAAACTGTAGTCCATAACTAATTATTTATGTTTATTTAACAATAGAAGTAGTCTCACACGTCATTCATACCTTATATAATCTTTAATTTATAAACGCCAAAAACTGACATCAAATTTTATCAAAATGTTAAATTTCTAACAAAAACTAATATAATCTTTGATTTTTCAAATTAAAATTTATACCTTTGCGCAAAATTACAAAAAATATTTCAAAGTTCAACATGATTATTGAGAAGTTACAACAGCCAGAGGCACACCTCCAGTGCGACGACCTCACACCAACTCAGAAAAAACAGTTGGCAGAGGTCATGCTTCGCCATGAAATGAAGTGGGGACTGGCCTACAACCGCTTTTTCCGCTTTGGGTTTAAGGAGTGGGAACTGAAAGGCATCGACCAGATCAAGCGCGACTTCCTCTCACAACATCAGGAGGAGATCTTTCCGCCCAACCTGGATATGTCTCAGCCTACACCCGATGATATGGTCAACGGAAAAGGCGTGTTCTATCGTATGCTCGGCATGACCATCGGCATGAAAAAACTGTTCATGGAACACATGAACACACTCGGCATGGGGTCAAACTCCGTCATCAATAAGTTCTCCAACGACGATTGGGCGGACTACGAACGGGTGGGAATACTCACCATCCTACAGGAGTTTGAACGTGAAGCAGCTGCCATAAGTGAGACATAATGAGACAACCATGTCGAAGGAAACCAGGCAGACCGCTGAAAGACCGTCGCAGACATCTTATCATAGCGGCAACAACAGACTTTCGGGGTCCCAACGAGGAACAACTTTTCTTCCTTTTTCGTGGGGCTTCGCATCGTCTGCTATCTGATGTGTTCCGTTTCCTCATCGGCAATGGCAATGGTATCGCCCGTCAGGTGGTCATCACCGAAGAGCATGACACCATCAAACGTAATGGTAAGGGGTATTGGCGCATGGCAGTGAAACTCTGTGAACCAAACTACCACTTCTGCAGCCTGGACGATATGCGCATACTTATCGATGCAGCGTTCCATCGTCATCATCCCTGCTCAGTCCATTGGCTTACCATTGATAAGTTCCTAAACGTATAGCAACCGTCCCAGCCGTTCTCGGCTGGGTACTAAAAGTAAAAATATGAAACTGATTGATATTACATTCGACCTCGAAAGCCTGTCATTGGCTTCCAATGCTGCCATCGTACAGATAGCTGCTGTTGTTTTCAATCGCCATGCGTCCTCTGCTGACGAGTTGTTTCCCATCAATATCCCTCCGTTCGAGTGCAAGGTGGATATCCGCTCTTGCGTAGCCGACGGGTTCGACTTCTCACCATCTACCGTGAAGTGGTGGGCTGAAAAGCCGGAAGAGGTAAAGGCCGAAGTGCTCTCTGGCGAATGCTATCCGCTGCAGGAGGTGTTTTCTAACTTCATCGAATGGCTCAACGAGGTAAAAACGGCCACGCAGTCTGACATGCTCTGCCTCTGGGCACAAGGCTCCGACTTCGATATCAGCGTTTTGCGCACCATATTGCGCACCTACAACCTCGAAGAGCGCTTCCCTGTCCCATACCACAACTATCGCGATGCTCGTACATTCATTGCCGAGATAGGTAGCCATTTCGCTGCCAACGAAGAGGCATTGGCCGACCATTCTAAGATCTACGAGGCCCTGCCTAAATATACGGGCGATGGCAACGTCCACAATGCCGTTTACGACTGCCTCCGCACCTCCTGGTCTGTATGGCAGTGCTTCTCTCTTCTCCCTGACCCCGCATAATATTTGGTATGATCTACGACCCACTCATAGACGAACTTGCAGCATTACCGCTGAACCTCCTCATACAGCCTGCCGACCAGCAGACTGAGGAGGGACAGACGGCTTGCTGGTGTCCGTTCTGTAAGGGTGCTCCTGCCAGCGGGAAATCCACCCCGCACTTCATCATCTACCACCGCCGTCGTGGTGGTCTCTATGGCAAACCTGTCGAATACTGGTTCTGTACCAAGACACGACGGGGTGGCTATGGGGCTATCGAACTGTTTGCAGCGATGAAGGGCCTCGGTTACTGGTGGCGTAAGGATGCTCACGCTCCACAGACGTTCATCTGTGTGGGCGAAGACCTCCGACATGCCTGCCTCGGACTGGCAGAACAAATGGGACATACTCGTGAGGAGATTCAGGAGAAATGGCCACAGCTGCTGAAACGTGACTACCGCGAGACGGCTTTACGACCACAAGAGGTACTGACGTTCGAGCCTAAGACGGACTTTACACCGCAGGATCTCGCTGCTCTCGGTTGCACCACATGGCTCTCGCGTGACGGCATCGAACAGTATGGCTTCGACACGGCAAACAAGGATGCTGACTGGCATTTCCACCCGTCAATGATACAGCAGGACTTCCACGTCTATGCGGTCGGCAAGGTTACGCTGCCTGCTGTCTCGCGTCAGGGAGAACCGCAGTCTGAGGTGCTGATATCTACACCCTGGAACCCTATCTTTGTGGCTCTCGCTGATGATGAGCGCGAGGATTGTGGCTCTATATTCCGTCCGGCTATCGAGGAACAACCGCCTATGGTGTTCTCTACTACTGAGGAACATACCACCGCTAAGGTTAGCCGTTGGCTGGCAGGCGATAAGGTATTTCTCCGCGCTGTCGAACTGCGCACCTCCGACACAACGGGTGTCCGTAAGGCCATTCAGGAACTCGACCCCAACGAACGGGTTACTGAGGTAAAACAGGAGTGGCAGGAGTCCAGCGATAAGAACGGCAACCCGAAAATGGAACTGACAGATGTGCCTATCCGCGATAAGGACATCAAGGCTCGTGCCATCATTTATTGTACCTCGGCTCAGGATGCCATCGCTACTTACTACCACCTCACGGCATTGCGCCATACTTACCCCAAACAGTTCGGTTCTCGCTGGTACCACGTCTGCTTCCCTTATGGCGACGTGCCTTTCTCCAGCATCCACTATAATAAGATGCACCGCTTCGCGGACAACATCTACACACTCTTCGCCTCTGACACCAAACAGACGCTTCGCGCCCGCGACATCAGCTGTCGCTACCGTGACGTGCTTCGTGCCCAACTGCCAGAGACGATGACGGATAGGGCACACCTCTATTTCCCTCGCCTCTTCTGCCACCCAGTACAGACGGTACGCGACTTCTTCCTGGCGTATCACATGCTGCCGCGTGAGGCGTTCCAGAACGATGAGGACATCAACCGCCTCTTCTCATCATGTATCACGTCGGCTCTCAGCAGCGACCCCTTCGAGCGCAAAGAGAAAAGGGATAAGAACGGCATGGTGAAGGAGGTGTACTATACCATCAATCCGGCTACGCTATGGGAGTTCATGGCTTCTGCTGGCTATGCCCGCGACGTGCGACCCGATGAGCCGGATAAAATAGGACGCTATGTGCATATCGATGGCCCGTTTGCCGACGAACTGGACCCGCAGTCTATGGTGCAGGCCACCATCGAACACCTAAAGGAGTATGCCCGTCAACTCAACGATGCGCGTCCTGGACTTCCTGATGAATACGAGTTGATGGTGCAGTCGGTGCTCCGTGCTAACAAGGAGATCAACGAGAAGACGATTGCCTCGCTGCCTGCTGTTAAGATGAACTATAACGAGGGCTATGGTCGCCACATCGAACATTTCTTCTACGAGAATGGTGCGCTCCGCATCACGGAGAACGAGATAACGCTGCTCCCTTACGACCAGATAGACTTCAATGTGGAACGTGGAGAGAAGCTGCATTGGAATATCACACCGCTTAAAGACCTGCCTTTCGAGATTTCGGAGAACCCCGAATATCGCCGTCGCTTAGAGGTTATCAAGAATAAGGAGGCGGAAAAGGATGATAACGGCAAACCGCTCTATACGCTCTCCCAACTGGAACAGGATAAAAACGACCTGGCGCTATGGGCACAGTCGCATCGCTGGCTCGTCGATTGGAAGGGTAAGCATGAGGATGAAATGTGGCCTACACTGCGTGTCATCCGTGGTTTCGCAAACGAGGAATGGGAACAGGAACAGCGTCTCATCCACGATGGTAAGCAGTTCTCGTCTGAGGAACAGATGGAATTGGACTGCCGCTTTGCTAATCTCATCTTCTGCCTCGGTCGTATGTTATGGCGCTACCGCGACTCGAAGTCTAACTGTATCTCTTATCTCATCGAGAATGTGGTGTCGGCTGCCAACCGTGCCGAGGGTGGCTCTGGTAAGTCAACCTTCGTGCGTATCTTCGCGGGCTGTGCAGCGCATATCCTGAACATCAACGGACGCGACCTCATTAGTAATAAGGAGTTCTCGGCTAACCTGGCTGAGTATCAACACCACAAGCACCGCATCGTCCATTGGGAGGATGTGGATGCCTCACTCGACTTCGGTAAGCTCTACAACCTCACAACCGGCGATTTCTCCGTGCGCTATATGTATAAGGACCGCATCACTATTCCTTTGTCTGAGGGTCCTGGCCATGTAGTCACGTCTAACTATCCGCTTCACGACCTCGACGACTCTACCATGCGCCGTGTCTGTCTCGGTGGTTTCTCACACCGCTTTTGCGGACAAAACATAATGAAGAACAAAGCGGCTCGCTATATCTCCGACATCATGCCGGACTTCAACGCTGTTTCTCCCGAAAAACTCTCTGCCACCTCCCGTAACCAGATTGCCATGATATGCGCCCTCGCCGTGCAGTTTGTCATGCGCTACGATGAGAAGGTAGATGCTCAGAAAAAGTACATGGAACAGCGTACCCTCACACAGTCACTCGGAGAGGCGTTCCTGCGTTTCGCTCGTGTGTTCTTCGCTCAGGAACATGTCTATGGTGTTCCCGTCGATCTCGATTCGATGCTGGAAGAATACAAGTCCGACTTTGCCGAGGCATCAAAGAATAAGACGGACTCGTTCTCTCCCAAGGCTTTCAAGCGCCGCATACTCGACTACTGCGAGACTGCCGGCATTCTGATGAACCCGCCACAGCTCTTCAAGAAAGCGGATGGCAAGGTACTCAAAAAGGCGGAACAGACCAACTACTTCGCGCACCAGGCATGGTGTACGCGCCGCTACTTCGAGGGACGCGAGTGGGAGGAGGATGCAACGATTGCTCCAAAGCAGATCCGCGAATTGGTACGCACCGAACATGCGGTATATTTCTACCGCTCCGGCAAAGATACTATCCCCGCCAACAACGATGAACTGATGAAGGACTACGAGGCATTCTTGTCTAAGCCCGACCCAGCACCAATCACCGACGACAACGGCAACGTGGTTGTACTCACCGAAGAGGAACAGCAGCGCTGGCGCTCTTACCTCGATGGCCGTCAGCGTAAGCGCACCACCTCCGCAGCCACCGCTACCACTGTGGCTGGCAGTTCTGCTGCCAGCACCCAGCAACCCGAAGAGGATTTACCATTTTAATTAAATATTAACTTAAAAGTGAAATTATGGCTCGTTACAGATTTTCAGTTGACATCGGCACCTTCATCGGTGCCAGGTTTCTAAACCTCACACTCACCGAGGGTGGCAAACCCATCCCTGGCATCTTCATCCCTGCCGGCATCAACGGCATAGAGGTGCAGCAGGATAACCGCGACGAGGGCAAGCGCAATGCTTCTGGCATCCGTGCTTTCCTCAACTTCATCCAGCGCTCGTGCAATGGTAAGTACATCGATGCAGTGAAACAGTCACTCATGCGCAAAGGCGAAGATATCACGCTCTACAATGTACCTGCCTATCAGGTGGCTTACACGCTCCCCGAAGAGAAGCGCACCAAGATCCGCGCCGCACTCAAAGCGCGTGTCATCAGCGAACATCCTGAATGGAAAGACCAATCCGATACACAGGGCACCGACCTCTCCCGTGCTATCTCGATGCTTATGCCTTACCAGATGGGCGACTCTTACCTCGTCGAAGACCAGAACAGCCAACAGCCACGCAACAGCTCCGCACCTGTCTCGCAGGGAGTAGCAGGCTACTCGGCTCCGGCATCGTCCGACTACGACCCGTTCTCTGGCGCTGCCACCGACGAAGACCTCCCCTTCTAAAACCAGCGCCCAGCGGGGAAACCGCTGGGCTATAGCCACCCCTCCCCGCCGTTCTCGGCGGGGTCCCCAATGTCCCGTTTCTTGTATGCAGCGATTCCATCGCTGCCCTAATAAAAAAGATTATGAAATTCAACGTATCATCCCGCGAACTGCTCCGCATCCTGAAGGCTACCGGCTCAGTCATCCAGCGCAAATGTAGCCTTCCCATCCTCACCAACCACCTCTTTACACAGGTGGGTGATAAGTTCTTCATCACTGGCTCCTCACAGGAAAACGCCCTCACCATGCCGGTGGGCATCCTCATGGAGTCCGGCGATATGTTCCATCCGTTCTGCCTGCCTGCTGCCGACATCATCCCACTGCTCGGCTCTCTGCCTGAACAGCCCGTGACGTTCGACATCGACCTGGAGCGCCACCTCGCCACAGTCATCTATCAGAGCGGACAGGTGTCTGTACCTATCGAGGAGTCTGCCGAGTTCCCCAAGGTGGCGGATGTCACCGACCCAACAACATCGTTTGTCGTACCTGCTAACATTTTTTTTCCTGCAGTCAAGGCTGCAAGCGGATGTACTTCGTTCAATGACACACTGCGTCCTCAGATGGCTGCTGTGGCACTCGACGTGCTCGACGATAAGGTGGTATTCGTCGGATCTGACGGACACTCGCTCTATAAGTATGAATACTTCCATGGTGTACCGTTCCTCACGGGCGAAAAGGCGGTCATCCTTATTCCAAACACCATCGTCGGCTCTCTGCAGACTCCATTCCTCGGCGTAGAGGAGATTGAAGTGCTGTTCGACCGTAAGCATGTATGCCTACGTGCCGGCGATATATCATTCACCATCCGCGACATCGAACAGCGTTATCCTAATTACAACTCAGTCATCCCCAAGGAAAATCCCTACCATGCCGTCCTGCCGGTGGCCTCATTCATGGGTGCCCTCAAACGTGTGCAACTCATGGCTTCCGACGCATCCAACATGGTTAAGTTCTCTAAGGATGGCATGTTTGTCAACCTATCTGCTGCCGACATCGACTTCTCAAAGTCCGCTTCCGAGAACCTGACACTCGCCGAGGTGGAGAACCCGCTGACACTACCCGATAACTTCGCCATAGGCATCAAGGCTTCGCAACTGATGAACCTACTCGGCAACATCAGCACCGATAACGTGCGCGTAGAACTGTCAGCACCTAACCGCCCACTCCTCCTCAAAGAGGATGCCGACAACTCCGTTCTCCTCGAACTCTGTATGCCCATGTCCCTGGAATAACCACTGTGCCCAGCGGTTTCCCCGTTGGGTCCTAACCGCAAAAATTATGAAAATAGATATCATCAACAACTCCCACCACCCACTTCCCGAATATGCCACAGCTCAGTCTGCCGGCATGGATCTTCGTGCGAACATCACAGAGCCTATCGTCCTGCAACCCATGGAGCGTGTGTTAGTCCCCACCGGCCTGTATATCGCACTCCCTGCAGGCTACGAGGCTCAGGTGCGCCCACGCTCCGGCCTCGCTCTCAAACATGGTATCACCGTGCTCAACGCACCAGGCACGATCGATGCCGACTATCGTGGTGAAATCGGTGTGCTGCTCATCAATCTAAGCAACATCCCCTTCGAGATTGCCGACGGCGAACGCATTGCCCAACTGGTTATCGCATCCTACGAACAGGCAGAGTGGAACCCCGTGACAGTCCTCGACGATACCGAACGTGGCGATGGCGGTTACGGACATACCGGCACAAAGTAATGGATAAGATGTATAACTGTGATTTTATCGCAAAGTCACTTGTTGCTGATGAGGGCTGTGTCACCAACTGTCCTGGTGTTACTCACCGTATAGAGGTGGCCTGCTTCTTCCAGCATGGCCGCACATCCTATTTCATTGCGAAAGATGGCCGTGTCCTATCAGCTCCTACAGCCAACGTGCTCGATGGTTCTCCATCGAGTCCTGGCGCTCTCTGCAAGGAGATAGCATCTTTCAACGGCAAAGGCTATCGCCGTGTCCGTCTCGCTGGTAAGAACTTTAAGGTGCATCGCCTCGTGGCAGAAGCCTTTGTCCCTAACCCCGACAACCTTCCCCACGTCATCCACATCGATGGCAACCGCACCAATAATCATTTCTCTAACCTCCGCTGGTCCGCCACCCAGTCCAATCACGAATGAAGCATCAGAAGAAAAAGAACCACGACCCCCGACGACTCGAACGCATCGATCCCTACGACATCAAGCGTCCACTCCCGTCACCCACCAGGATCTCCACAAAGTCCTACATCCGTGGCGACATCCGCCCCCGTCGTTCTCGCACCTTTGCCGTGCTGTTGATTATCGTCATCATCCTACTCTTGTAATATGGTCACACGTCCTATCATCCTCGGTCGTTATAGCCCTTCCCAAAACGGCATAGTGGTGTCCCCAAAAGGTATCGCCCTCTGTCTCGCAGGGGGGGCAATGGCCACGATACAGACAAACCCAAAATTCTCATCGAGTATGACCTATGAAAAGTGTCCCGTATGCTGCGATACCATCGCAGCTCAAAAAAACACCACTCCCAGCCGTTCTCGGCTGGGGCTTATTAACGCTTATCAGGGGGGGGTATGTCGAACCATCAAAGCTCAGTATCAGAAAAGTAGTGTCGCTAATTTTCTTCTAAAAACCACTCGTGGTGCCACTGGCGTATTGATTGAATATGATCTGTAAGATAACAAACATCGGTGCATTCCGCACTACCAGGGGGGGGCAAATCGCTCCTGTCAATGTCACAGCCGACGGCTGCGCTGCTACCCTTACCACTCGTTACGATGCTGTCGGACCTACGAATATCCTGACGCTTGCACACTTCCCAATGACTGTCGTTTTAATAGAATATGACTTATGAACCATTTTAATTCTCGGCTGAATGCCATGATTAGGGGGGGGGCAATGGCGACCGAACTTTCACGGCGAAATGCTCGACACCTATAATCAGCGGTCGCATCATGGCATCGCTGTAACGATTCTGGCGGGTATCTCTGCCCGTAATCATTATTTTGTTTGTGAAGAAAGATTTGATATTAAACATAAAGAGCGTATGATTGCAAAAATTTATCCCGACAACCACCCTGACCTCCAGGGCAAAAAGGATCCGAAGCACCCCGTGAGGTACTTCGACATCCGAAAACTTACCCCCCCCCGAATGCTATAGGCTAATGGGCGTTCCTGAACGCCAGATTTCTCAGTTGATGGCTACTGAACAAAAGTCATACACCGCTTTCGTTGATGTCGATAATGAGTTAAGCGTGTTCGGTTTGGAACCCTCGGCAACAATGAAAGAAGTAGAAGAAGCCTTCCGCGATTCTTTGGAAAGCCTCGAAACACCTCCCTCAGATGAAGAAAACGAAGCACCTGCAGATGCTCCAGATACTGTGCCCAGTGATTCCGTCGCTGGGGATGAAGAGGATGATGATGCCGAGGAAATAGAACTCCTCCGTCAGAACTACACCCTTGCTTACGAAAAAATCAAGGCCGCCAAAACCGAAGAGCGTTTTGGCCCCGTGCAGATAATCTCCAACTCCAACCACTACAAGCTCGCTGGCAATTCAATCGTCTGCGATGTCCTCATGTATATCTACGAGGCTTTTTTATTCCCCACCGACCGCCGCATACCTGGTGAAGTGCAGGATATGTTTGCGCTACCCACTTTCCAGATGTCTCGCAATTTCTGCGAACAGCCTCTGAAGGTGGTTACGCTTTGCTCTGGCTATGACTCCCAGTGCATAGCCTTTGACATGCTCCGTGAGCGTTATCCTGATTTCGCCTATGAACTCGTGGCATGGGCTGAGTTCGACCCCGAAAGCAAAAGGCCAATCAATGAACAGCCTGCCGTGGTTGCTCATAACTTGCTCTTCCCGCAGTATGCCTCCCTCAATAGGGGCGACATGACCAAATGTGACTGGAGCGACCTCTCGGATGCTGACATCGATTTCTTGACTTACTCCACGCCCTGTCAGTCCATCAGTCAGGCGGGAAAACGTGCGGGCATCAAAAAAGGCTCTGACACCCGCTCTGCAGTCCTTTGGTACACCGAAAAGGCTGTTGAACAGATGCGCCCGAAAATCCTCCTTCAGGAAAATGTCTCTGCCCTCATTAACAGCGTCAACATGCCCGACTTCAAAGAATGGTGCGCCCTACTGGAGAAACATGGCTATGTCAACTTCCTCGCACCGTCATTCCCTTACCCCTGGGGCAAAGAGAAACGTGAGAAGAAAACGAAGTTTGGCATTCTGAACAGCAAACACTATGGCGTAGCTCAGAACCGCGAACGGGTCTATATGATCTCCATCCGTCAGGATATCCTCGGCGATACGCAGTATGAGTTCCCGCGTCCCTTTGAACTCACCACCTGCATCGCTGACATTCTCGAAGAGGAGGTTAGTGAAAAGTTCTTCCTGAAGCCGGACAGCGTGATAAAGTTCCTCTCCAAAAACGAGACGGATGCTGCCGCTAAGATTTACTACACCGTCACCGATCACAAACTCTCTGATGAAGAAATCGCAGCCATCCGTGCCAAAGGTTAGTGTGCCCGCTGGTTCTCCCAGCGGGTCTAAGCCGTCACTCCCCGCCGTTTTCGGTGGGGCTTCTATCCTCCGTGCTGTCCGCACCGCTCACGCAAAAGCCGTGCGCCGTATCTACGGAGATAGGGGGGGGCATTGCCGTTTCTCCGACCGTTTTTTGCTCCCTGCAACCGATGGCTGCTCTAACACTATCACTGGCATTCAGAAAGATAACCTCTTATTAGTAGAATATGCTCTTGATTAAAGATACTGAACCGTCCGCAGACATGGCCAAAGTCCGTATCTCAGCAAGCCGAGGTAGGGGGGGCAAACCATGACCTACCTCTACGACCGAGACCCAGACAGCCGTGCCGCTTCTGTCCGTATATGTTCGCAGGTTAATCGTGACCTCGACTGCCTCTCATTCCGTGGTGCTCATGCTGACCGCAACTTTCACCAAGTTATCGAACTCGGTTCCGCCCAAGTCACAAACACCATCACCTCCGTGCAAAAAGATAACCTCGTATGGATAGAAAGAGAATTGTAGATTGTCCCGTATGCTGCGATACTATCGCAGCCCCCAATTCCACAGCGTCCAGCGGTTCCCCCGCTGGTTCCTCCGCCACCACTCCCAGCCGTTCTCGGCTTGGTCTTTCTCGCCGTGATATCATCGCTGCTCACTGGCTCCCGAATGGCGACCTCCGTTTCTACCGTCAGGATGCTAAGATGGGGGGGTGCCCGAACTCGTCTGTAATTATTTTCGTAACCCCTCTGCTACAATCATCACCGCTCACGTCAATAATGTAATTATCGAATATGATTTATAGCAACATCCTTCGTATTGGGAACCTATATTACGATACCTTCCGTAATGGTTTTGATGGTAATGTTCAAGGTACTGCCGGCATCGTCCAAACGGTGTTGGCCGCAAATGGGGGGGGGTATATCCTGATAGAATATGATTTATAAGGTAGGCGTTCATCCTTTATCCCACGCTTTTGAATGGAAGTCAGGGGGGGCAAATGGCTTTTGGTCTCTCCGGCACTTCGTGCTACTGATTATAAATGTCCTCATTGCCTCCTGATAGAATATGACAACCTATAACTTCATCGGCTGGATTCGTGATACGAAAGGTCTGGTTCTCCGTTACAACTTGAAGCAGATCTGCAACACCATTACCTCGTTTTCAGGGGGGGTATTGGCAAAGATTCCGATACAGGCATGTATAACACCACTCCTTATGTCTTGATTGAATATGAGTTCTAACGTCCATCACTATGAACTGCGTCGCCCGTTCCTTACCATCGCCAATAGGGGGGGCAAATCGTGCTCCAAGTCCGCCAGGCCACCGAAAGCGGATATATCGAATGCCTCCCCAATGGGGTCTTCGATATGGCTTACCCTACCTCCAAACTCCGCCGTGCTCGTGTCAAGGAGGATGGCCGTGTCGCTTCTGCTCTAATGGCCGGCGAAACATCCCAATGTGTATTTATTGAATATGACCTATAAGAAAAGTCGTTCCGTATGCTGTCATAGCATGACAGCTCTCCCGCTTTCCCAAACTACCTCCGCACCTCCAAGGCTGTTTAGGGGGGGGGGGGCAAATAGTCCCCGTCAACGTAGCATCAGGAGGTGTCGCTTGCACCCTAAACACCCGCTACGATGCCATGCAGCTGCCTGAAGACATCCTCTCTCTCGCTCACTACCCCAAAACCGTCCTCCTTATCGAATACTTCTTTTAGTGTTCCCGCTGGTTCTGCCAGCGGTTTTTTGTTCCGTCTATTGCAAGGCGATTTTATCACCGTCCCTCCAAAGTCTCTTTGTCCCGTCCTCGCTGCCGCTTCTTTGTATCTTTGTAACAAAATAAGCATTATATGGCAGCACAACTCGAAAAACCAATGCGTCGCCCGAACGTGGTTCTGCGCCGCTTTGCCATGGATGCCGTGCAAGCACTCCAGGCGAACATGCAGACACAGCACGTCTTCCCAACGGAAATCTACCCTGGCTTCCGTAAGGTCAACGAGTACCGCAAAGACCATGGCGGATGGTATGCCACCGGCAAAGGTGCTCGCTCGTTCACCTCGCGCATCGATGCCACCCCTGGCCACGAAGCAATCAGCCTCGGTTTCCGTGACTACCTCCGCTTTGTCGATATGGGTACTGTCGGTGGCCGACCGCTCGACGTGGTACGCCGCGACCGCAAGGCTCGCCACAACCGCCGCTATGTGCGCCAGTGGCTCGCCGTTATGGGCGAAACAAGCCGACCCTCAATAATGATGGAGGCACGTCATGTCGCCTCTCGTATGCAGCGCTATTACGAAGACTTCTACGGACGCGAACTCTCCGTAGAGGTGTTCCGTGATATTGAAGACCTGCCACCACTCGTGTTCCAATTCTAATATCTACCTCCTATGGCCGATAAACAGATATACATCAAGATCAGTGCGGACTCCGCACAACCAGTAGCAGCCGTCAAAGCCATGCGCAACGAACTGTCGCGCCTGGAAAAGGCGTATAATGCCATCAACACTTCCACAGCAACGGGCGCACAACGTGCCCAGAAACTGCAAAAGGAAATGGCCGACCTCCGTGCGCTCATCAAACAGCAGGAGGCGGACATGAAAAAGGTGGAGAAGGTCATTACCAACCTCTCTAATGCGTCGCTGTCTCAACTGAACCAGGCGCTTCGTCAGGTCAAAAAGGAAATGTCACGCACCAGCGAGAGTAGCCCTAAACTCGAAGAACTGCGCCAGAAATATAAGGCTATCACCGACCAAATCAAGGTCATGCAGGGCGAAATGCTGAACATCAAAAAGCACATGGGCGAACTCTCCACACAGACGGATTCCTGGTTGCAACGCGCCATCAATCAGCAGAAGCAGTTGGTGGCTTCTACACAGAAAACCAGCAGCGCCTATCAGTCGCAGGTCAATATCCTTCATCAACTGCAAAACGAACAGGCTCGCCGCGCTGTCGCTACAATCAGTGGTGGTGGGGCTTCTGCTGATGCGCTCCGCTCTGCTCGTGCCAACCTCGCCAGTTATCGTGACCAGTTGGGCAAAGGTGGCATCCTCCCCGCTTCCGGCAACGTGGCTGCTGAGATCGAGCGCATCAATGCTGAACTGAAGAAGTGTGACGACCAACTGGATGCTATCGCGGGTAAGGAGAAACAGATAGAACTCACCACCGACCAACTCCAGCAGAAGGCTGACAATATCATCCTCGATCCTAAAAAGTTCTCACCAAAGGAAATAAAAGCTGCCATCGATGAGATACAGCGTAAGTTGAGCAACCTCGGCACAGGCGATACGGCCCGCAAGAAACTCAACGAACAGATGAAGCAGCTGCAAAACATCCTCGCGGGTGTTGATCACGAACTGGTTGATATCGGCAACCTCCTCCAGCCGGCTAACCTCCGCAAGGCTCCGCTCGAAACACTCCAAAAGGCGGCAAAGCAGTTAGAGACGGAAATGGCTAAACTCAACCGCGACCAACAGCAGTATATCGACAAACAGAAGCAGCTGGCAGCCATACGTGGGGAAATAGAACGTACCACCGGCGCTATCAACCGTCAGGGGTCTGCATGGAAAACGACGTTTCGCAATATCTCCATGTACTTCGGTGTCTTCCAACTGTTTTCTATCGCCCAGCAGAAACTGCAGGGGATGCTGCAAAGCAACCTGGCTTATTCTGACCAACTCGCAGACATCCGTAAGGTGACGGGCCTCGCCACCAAGGAGGTCAACGAATTGTCTGAAAGCCTGGCTAAGATAAACACGCGCTCTACGGTGCAGGATCTCGCCGACCTCGCCTACCAGGGTGGTAAAATGGGCTTTGGACAGTATGGTGTCGAAGGTATGTCGGCTTTCGTCCGTGCTGCCGACCAGGTAAAGGTGGCGCTCTCCGACGACCTCGGCGATGACAGCCTCTTGCAAATTTCCAAACTCGTCGATACCATGGGACTTATCCCCAAACTGGGTGTCGAACGCTCCATGCTGTCTGTCGGCTCGGCTATCAACCAACTGTCGGCCACTTCTACTGCATCAGGAACACATATCGTTGACTTCGCTAAACGCCTCACGGGTCTTTCCCGCATCACGGGCATCACTACGCCAGAACTGCTGGCACTCGGCTCTGCTGCCGATGCGCTCGGCCAGGCTCCTGAAGTAGCGGCCACGGCATTCGGTAAACTCTTCACGTCGCTGCAAACCAACCATAATCTCATCGAACAGCAGTTGAACATGGAGAAGGGCACAATCAATAACCTTTTCCAACAGGGTAAGGCAATGGAGGCCATTCTTCAGATAATGGAAAAGATGCGTGAAAAGGGTAACATGAATGCCCTCGGCAACATCTGGAAAGACCTCGGCTCTGAAGGTCAGCGCCTTATCGGTGTCATGGCTACCATGTCTAAGAATGTCGATACGGTCCGTGCGCATGTCGAAGAGTCTAACGAGGCTTTCGCAGAGGCAACGTCTCTCACCAATGAGTATGCTCTGAAACAGGACACTGCTAACGCTATCCTCGAAAAGGGTAATAACCTCTGGGCAAAGGCTTTCACCAACCCAGAGGGTGTCGATATGGTAAAACAGATGGCCCAGGCATGGTACGACCTCTCAAAGTCCATGACTTCCAACGAGGCTTCCATGTGGATAATGAAAAACCTCCTCGGACTGATTGCTGCTGAATTGAAGATACTCCTCGCACTCCTGCCGGCTATTCTTACGGGATTGCTCTTCAAGGGTGCTTCGGTGGCTATCATCGGTTTGGCATCGTCTATCGGTCTCATGGGTAAGGCTTCGGTATTGGCCACGCTCCAGACTAAGGGACTTGTGGCTGCATGGCACGCTCTGAACACGGCTCAGAAGATGAATGTCATCGGTCTCTGTATCTCGCTTCTGACGGGCCTCGCTATTGCTATCGGTTCTGTCATTAAGAGCGGACAAAAGGCTACTACATGGATGCAGGGCTTCAATAGCACGATGTCTGACTTCAACCGTGAGTTTGCCATCGCTGATGACCGTCTGAAACGCTTTAAGAAGGCTATCGACGAAGCAGCCAACGGCTCACGTCAACGTGCGGCTGCTATTCGTAACTTTAACAAGGAGTATGGCCAGTATCTCTCGAAGATGCTCACCGAAAAATCTACTGCCTATGATGTAGCAAAGGCTTACAAGGAGGTGGTGAAGCAACTCCGTGCGAAGATCGCCCTTCAGATGAAGGAAAAGGACATTACCTCTCAGGTGGCTCCTCGTGTCGGATGGTCTGCCGACCGCCTCACGGAATACGATAACGTGGCGGGTGGCTCTCCCTACAACGGCACATGGCTCAAAGCCTATGTCGATGATATGCAGAAAGCCGGCAAGTCTGTTGAAGAAATCAACAAGGACCTGGCAAGGAAACTGGGTGTCAATGGCGAAATAGCCGCTGATGCTTACAAGTCTCGTTCCAGCAAGTCACCGACGGAATGGTTCGATGTGCATGGCTATGTTCGCGACATGCGAATGAATAGCGGTCCTGAAAGCACACTTACACCAAATGAGGTCCGTGCCAACAACACCCGCGCCCTTACCCAGGCCGAACGGATGCTTTATGCTGCCACCCGTTATGCTACGCAGGCTTACTCGGCTACCAACGCCATGAACCGCGTCAACAAAAAGTGGAAGCCGTTTGAAGACGATCTCGTTACCGCCACCGAAGACGAGTCTCCTGGTGCTCTTGATAACGATGCACCCGATAAGGAGGCAGAACGTCGCCGTAAGGCGGAAGAGGCAGCCCGTCGCAAGGCGCTCCGTCAGGAAATGAGAGAGGAACAGGGCAAGGCTCAGGCGATTGTCGATAACGTCAAGAATTACTACGAGCGTCAGATTGCTGCCATCACGGAAATGGCGACAAAGACGGGCATGGATTCTGAACTCCAGAAGAAACTGGTGGACGGCATGACAATCCGCATGAACAATGCACTGGCTAACGTCCGTCAGGCGATTGCGGGTACTGAGAACGATTGGGCACAGTTCCGCCAGTCGATGCTTAACGACCTCTACGAACCGCTGTCTGCTGACGGCACAAATCAGTCCACGCAGCTGCTCGATAACATTATCCATAATGATGTCGAGAAACTGAAGGACATGATTACCACGCTTTCTAAGGAGTTGGGACAGAATGGTTCTGTATTGCTCGATCAGATATGGCGTAAGGCTACAGAAAACGAATTGAAAAACGCCAACCAGCAGAATAAGGCTTACCAGGACCGTCAGAAGGTGCTCCTGGAAAAGAACTATACGGGGAAGGTCAACCTCGACTACGAGAACCAGATGGAACAGTTTGGTGTCGCCGAATTGACTTCCGAACAGATCGCTCAGATGATGGGGTGGTCGCAGAAGGGTAATAACGAGGCTATCCAGCAGTTCATCGACGACCGCACCGCTCAGTGGCAAAAGGCTTTCACCGCTACTCGCGAAAACATCGTGGAACTGCTCTCTGTCGATGCGAATAGTGAGGATGCGCCGGATAAGGTGCTTACCATCCTCTTCGGTAAAGAGTATAAGTCATATCTCGCTGGTACGGGCCTTTCTTCGCTGCTCAACATGTCTGCCGACCAGTTCAAGGTGTTCTACCAGAAACTGATTGAATACTCGGATGCTTATACGGATGCTCAGAAGAAAGCCTACGACGAGGCAAAGCGCCGTGCGGATTTTGTTTTCAATAACAATCCTACCATTCAGAGTATCGACAAATCGACACAGCAGCTGTCAACCATCAACAGCGATACGCAACGCTTCGAGTCGGATAAGAACGTGGGACAGCAGATGGGCATGTCCTGGAATATGGATTCTGACCCTGAAATCTTGCGCTATCGCCTGCTGGCTGAACGCGCCCGTCTCTATTATGAGGATATGGCGCGTCTGCGTGAACAGGATAAAATCTCTGAACAGCAGCTGACGGATGCTAAACGTCAGATGATGGAGGCTCAGTCTGAAATGGCCGACTCGGTGGCACGTAAGTTCCAAGAGCGCGTGTCTCTCCTCCAAAACTTCTCTGAACCGCTTAACACGTTCGCTGAAGGGGTAGGGGAGTCGCTGGGTAATATGATCTACGACACCGAACAGTCGGATGTCAAATTCAAAGACCTCCTGAAGGATATGCTGAAGTCGTATGTGAAGATGTCTCTGCAACTCATCGCACAAGACCTCACACGTCGCGTCACTAAGCAGCTCTACTATCGTCAGGAAGAAGCCGACGAGACCATGCACCAGGCTACGATGTTGCAGATACAGCAACTCTACCAGACGCTGATGCTCACGGCTCAGGCAACGGGCGATGCTGCCCGCCTCACACAGCACTCTACCTCGAATGCTACCGAACTGGCAGAGGAAGCGGGGGCTACCACTGGTAAGGTGGGTCTCGGTATCGCTGGTGGTGCTGCTAAGATCATTGGCACCCTCGGATGGTGGGGTATTCCGCTCATCGGTGTCATCACCGCCTTGTTGATGGGATTGCTATCATGGGCTATCGGACTCGCCTTTGGTGGTGACGAGAGTGGTGGCGCTGATGCTGCAACTCCTAACGTCAAACTCGCCACTGGTATGCTCACCTATGACAGTGGTAACGTCCAGAGTGTGTCCGGCGGTTCTTCCGCCGGAAGTCCCTCTCCATCCGGCTACTCTCCCTCTGCTACACCCGCTTCCAGCGGTTCGCCCGCTGGCTATGGTGGCGACCGCACACCCGTCCTCGGTACGGATGGCTATGTCTATCAGGCTCGCCAGGTACCACAACTGCAGACGGGTCTCGTCACATCGCCCATAGCGACCATGGTCAACGGTCAACCGTCTCTCGTCGGAGAACGTGGCCCAGAAATGGTGATTGGACGCGAAACGACGGCTGCCATGCAGATGGCTCGTCCCGACCTCCTCGCGGCTATCGTGAAGTTCGACAAAAACTACTCAAATGGCCATGCCTACCGCACCTACGACGAAGGCAACCTCTCTGATTTCCTCGGCACTGATGGCACCACCACTCCCGACGGTTCTCCGTCGGACAACACCATCACCAAAGAGGATATCGACGGCCTCCGTTCTACGCTCTCCGAGTTTACCGCCGTCATGCTGGCTATCAAGCGCAACGGCCTCCATGTCAATAAATACGGACGTGGTGGCATCACGCAGGAGTCTCAGGATGGCGCTAACTTCATGCGCCGCAACTCCGGCGACCGCCTCTGGAAAGGTTAGCCACATGCCCAGCCGTTATCGGCTGGGTCTCGCTGCTCTGTTTCGTCTATTGCCAGGCGATTTAATCGCCGTCATTCATAAATTCATAAATTCATCAAATCATGGAAGAAAAACTTTTCCCTCGCATCGTGGCGCTCCTGACAGCCCATTTCGACAACATGCCTCCCGCCGAGGATATTCACCTCGACGACAATCTTCACGAAGATCTCAACCTCGACTCTATCGACATCGTGGACTTCATTATGATGTGCGAAACAAACTTTAACGTCAAACTCGATATGACGAATGCAAAGAACACGCATACCTTGCGTGACCTCATCCGTTCTATCATCGAACAAAAACCCAGCCTATGCGACGCACAGTAATCACGGGCATGGGCATCTGGTCCTGCATCGGCCAGTCCGTTCAGGAGGTGGCTCAGTCTCTCCGTCTCGGAAAGAGTGGCATCGGCATCGATCCTGAGCGTACCGCCTACGGCTACCAGTCACCCCTCACGGGTATCGTCCCGCGTCCTGACATCAAAGCTCAGGGATTGCGACGCTCACAGCGCATCACTCTCTCCGAACCAGGCGAATATGGCTACATGGCCATGAAGGAAGCGCTTGCTATGGCTCCAGTGGCCGACCTCTACCGCTGCGGACTTATTGTTAGCAATGACAGCACCGCTGGTGCCCTCGCTGAGACAGAGGCTATCATGGCTGAATACCATGACTCGCGCCGACTCGGTGCCGGCATGGTGTTCCGCACACTCAACAGCTCGGTCTCTATGTCGCTGGCTTCTATCTTTGGCATCGGTGGTCTCTCCTTTACCGTCTCTGCAGCCTGCGCCGGTGGCGGTCATGCTATCGGTCTCGCTCATTCGCTTATCCAGTCCGGCAAACTCGACTGCTGCATAGTGGTGGGCGCTCAGGAAGTGGGCCTACATGCCTATACCTCCTTTGATGCGCTCGGCATCTTCAGTCACCGCACCGACAACCCCACCGCTGCATCACGACCATTCGACCGCGACCGCGACGGCCTCGTGCCTTCTGGTGGTGCTGCCTGCGTCATTCTCGAAACAGCAGCCCATGCCGCTATGGGCAATCGCAAACCCTTGGCCACGGTCAAAGGCTACGGCTTCACCACCAGTCCCGACCTCGCAACACCCTCCGCTGATGCTATCTACCGCTCTATGCTCGCCGCTCTGTCTGCCGCCACTGTGCCCAGCGGTTCTCCGCTGGGTCCTGGTATCTCCGCTATCATGGCTCACGCCACATCGACCCCAGATGGCGACCGCGCCGAGGCAGAAGCCATCCGCCGCCTCTTTTCCGTAGGTAGTGGCTATGCCGCTGCAAATGGTGATAGCCGTCCCTTTGTCATCAGCACAAAGGCCCTCACCGGCCACGAATGCTGGATGTCCGGCGTGTCCCAGGTAGTATATGCCCTGATACAGATGCAAGGCGGATTCGTAACGCCTCACATCAACCTCCAGCACCCTGACGAGACGGCAGCAGCTCTGCGCATTCCAACAGCGCCAACCATCACCCCGTTACAGACCATTCTCTGCAACGCCTTCGGCTTCGGTGGTACCAATAGTACCCTGCTCCTCTCCCGCTTTAAGTAGAGATACATCTTGTACTACCGCTCTGTCGGTAATTCTTTCGTTCGGTGGCTGTGCTGTGAAGCACGGCCACCGCCTTTACTAATATCCTCTCTTGCGCTCCGTTGGTAATATTCTCTCTCGCGCCCTTTCTGGCGTTCTTTACAATTATTCTCTCTCCCCGTTTCGTCTATTGTGTGGCGATTGTATCGCCACCTCCGCGCTCTGTTGGTAATATCCTCTCCGTACTCTCCCTGTGGCTCGTTACTAATCAAAAAGCCCAGCCGTTCTCGGCTGGGCGCTGTGTCAGTGTCGGTGTCACTGGCGGGCACCTACGGTGGTATCATTCATAGCGGCAACGCCGCTATCTTCCATATAGCGACAAAAGGCGCATATTACCCCAATTTAATCTATGGTGCAAAGATAATCATTTTCCGCGACATACGCAAACTTTCTCGCCACTATTTTCTAATTATTTTCCCGCTCCCGTTCTGTATGTCGCTATGTCATAGCGGCCAGGACTCTTCAGCCACTCCCAGCCGTTCTCGGCTGGGTCTATCTATCCACCCCGCACCCCTCAGTGACGGCAAAAGTAATTTCAAGGATGGCATCATTCTCCCTCACTTCTCCCTATCTACCGCACCTCGCGCCCATTTTCTCCCTCCAAAAAGTCAAAATGACATTATTTTGGCATACCTCATCCTAATTTTGCGAAAAATTCTTTTGGAGAAAAAATAAAATCCCGCACCCTAAAAGTGATTGAGCAATAAAGCGAAAGCTCCGCTTTCTCCTTTGAGTATCAATAAGTTGTGGGGGAACGGGGTTAGCAGTTAAGCGGCGTGTTTTGCTCCTTTTCAGTGTTATTTCTGAATTTCTATTTTTCTCCTGTATGCGCTAAAGTTTGAAGAAAAAGGTGGTAAAATAACTTTTACCATAATAACACTATGAATATCAGCGACTTACACGAAAAACAAAACGTCTTTTTGACAACTTTCCGTAACTCTCCACGACTTTTTACCCGAATTTCAACCTTGCATGTTCCGATGGATGGGGCTGCAAAAAGTTATTTTGATAGTTCAAGGAAGAAAATCTCCTCGTTCAGGGAAAAATCTCCCTCGGAAGTGTTAAAACTTATATCAAATCAGAAAATAATTGGTATTTTATTTTGTAAAATCAAAGTTTATCTTTAATTTTGCGCCAAAATAACAAATATAATCTTAGATATGAAACATTATCTCATCCTACTCAACTGGGTATTCCTCTCCGCCATCATCGGTATATTCCTATGGCAACATCCATTCATCCAGGGTGCTTCATTCATTGTCGGACTCATCCTCGGAGCATTCTCAACAGTGGGCTGCATCACGATTCAGTTCGCCAAAGACCCCTCCAACGAAAAGGAATGGCGCTGGCGACACAGTTATTTCGCAAAGGACTACTTTACCGAGTTCTGCTTACAGCTGCTGATGGCTGCTACCGCCTTCGGCCTCTCGTTCATGTTCTGGCGCTCGTTCTGGCTCTTTGGTACCGGCTTATTCGGAGCATGGTTCCTCAATATCACCGTAGAATGGTTCTGGGCTTTAACCCACCGCTATTATAAAAATAAATAAGGTATGACTGACCCGTTCGACGTTCTCTGCTCTGTCTATACTGATGCCCATGACAACTATGGGCGATTCGTTGACATGGAAACTGGCGAGATCATCCAGCAGATGACCATCCGCGAGTTCTGTCTGACGGACCGCTGGAAACCTGTGGTCGAAAAACTGAGGGCGATGGTGGCTCAGTATGGCGAAAAGGAGGCAAAGGCACGGGATGACTACCGCCAGACGAAGACGCTCCTGCCTGGAGCCACATTGTCCGGCCTCTTTGAACTTCGCGAGGTGTGGAATGAGAAATACCAGCGCTATGAGAATGTGTCGCGCCGCCAGGCTCATCTGCAGCAACACACAGGCTTCCTTTGCATCGACATCGATCACCAGGATAACCAGTCGCTCGCTGACATGAAGGTTATCCTGCGCACACTCCGACACCGCCCAGAGGTGGCACTGCTGATGAAGTCATGCTCAGGAACGGGCTATTTCGCTCTCATACCGCTGGCATACCCGCAATACCATCGCCAACAGTTTGCCGCACTCATCCGCGAATATGGTGCTCTCGGCATCACACTCGACCGCAAATGTGCTGACACCACGCGCATCCGCTTCGCCTCCTACGACGATAAGCCATACATCAACGTCAACGCCATTCCGTACTCTGGAGTGGACCTCGGCGAACAGATGTTGGCACCGAAAGCTGCTGTCTATACACAGCGCATCGAGACGGACGATGATCTTATCAATAAGGTGGAGCGCCTGGTGCAGAAACTGGAACTGACACACACCGATATCACCAACGATTACGACGTATGGATTCGTCTCGGCATGTCACTGGCCACACTCCCTGAACCATGGGGTAGTAAGTTCTTCCATCGTGTGTCTGCCATCAGCTCTAAGTATAACGCTACCGACTGTCAGCGCAAATTCGATTACAACAACAATCCCACAACCATCACCATCAACTATTTCTTTGCCAGGTGTAAGGAAGTGGGCATAACTCTCAGATAAATAAAATATGTATCTCATCAAACCATCAGTCGAACTTTGGCCGGCTCCTGAAGACTGGCACGAACAGGTAGCACGGGCTGCCCGTCTCTGCTATGCCTCTGAAGGCGGCAAGAAAACCGCAGAAGAGTTCTGCGAAATGTTGAAGAAACGTAACCATCTGTCGATGTTCAGACATGGATCACGTTACTTCATTATTTCTGATGTTGTTCCTTCAGAACTGACTAACGCTACACCCAGCAATGGTGGTAAGAAAGCGTCCTCTCAACCACCGCTTTGGCTCTTTACGGTCCTCACAAACACACCCTATGTGGGCATCCGCTATCATAAGGATAAAAAGGCAAAGACACGCTGCTATTATATCAGCACCAACATCCAGTATCTCATGGATAGTCCCAGCATCGAAGAAAAGCTGCGTCCATACGAGGTGACACTCCAGCAGTTCGTCGAACACGCTACGTCTGATAATTTCCCAGCAGCTATGAACCTGGTGCGTTATACGGTTTGCGTCACCACGCAGATATCTACCAGCCGTGAACTAAACCGCACATCGCCCAACAACATCGCAGAACAATCTACCCGCTATGTCAACTTCGGCAAAAAGGGTGGTATTACCATCTGTCTGCCGCATTGGTTCCAGTGCGCTCACTGGTCTAAGCGACTGTTGGCCCGTGTCATGTGGAAGTGTAGCGAATGGGCCTATAAACTCGCCCTTTTACTCGGTCTTCCTGCTCAGGATGCACGAGGATTTCTGGTACTCGACGCTGGAACACGCGTCGCCTACACCTATAACGTCTTCGAGTGGCGTAACATCATGCGCCTCCGTCTTACTGGAGAGACAGGCAAACCGCATCCTAATGCCCACATCGCTGCTCAACTCATTCACGATGCCATTCTTCCGGCCATGCGCATCTATGCCGGAGAAGCAGCTACGCTTGTATAGAGTGCCCAGCCGCTCTCGGCTGGCTCTCAATAGTATCAATTTCTTAATATCTTACAACAATGGAACAAAATTTCGTAAATTACCCCCCCCCTGGAAGACCTGAAACAGCTCTCCGAGGAAGAAGTACGAGCATGGTTTGGTAAAGTCAATACCTACCGTGATGAAGCTATCATGCAGATCCGCACCAAGTGCGACAATGACGTGTTCAACGTCCGTACCGAACAGCAGGTAGAACGCAACCGCATCATCTGCCTTATCGACCTCAAACGGTCACAACTGCCCTCTGGTGGCACACCCGATGAGCGCGAAAAAGCATTAGCACTGCGTCAGGAAATGCACAATCTCGATCATCAGATGCAACTTAATGACATCAATATGCAGAAGAAAATCTATGACCTCAAACACGAGAAGAAAGTGGCTATCAACGCACTGCAACGTCAGTGGGAAACAGCAACAGGTGTCCTCAAACAAGCACTGATTTTCGTCTGCGAAAAGGCTCGCCAAACCGCCGAAAGTTAAGTATATGGATGCGTTATATCCACTGCAATATAATAATAATTATGATAAATGAGTAAAACAAAGAACCTCGCCATCTACCGCCCTAACGGTGCTGCTGCAGAATACAGCACATGGGCTTGCAACCTCTACAACGGCTGCTCTCATTCCTGTACCTACTGCTACTGTAAGCGTGGTGTGTTTGGCCATACTCTCGGTAAGGATGTGCCAGAGATTAAGGCCCTACTCGGTGGTGATCCTAAGAAAGCGTATCATCTTTTCTGCCAAGAACTTGATAAATATCGTGACCAGATTACCGCCGATGGCGGGCTGTTCTTTTCTTTCTCAACAGACCCGATGCTGCGTGAGGAAATCACGCTCACCCTGAGCTGCATAGAATATGCCTTCAGCCAACAGGTGCCCGTCATCATCCTCACCAAGGCTACATGGTGGGTACGTGAGGATTGGGTAATGGGCACACTCTATGCACACCGTGACCTCCTCACCATCGGCTTCACACTCACCGGCCACGACGAACTCGAACCTGGTGCTCCGGCTAACGTATCGCGTCAGACAGCACTTATCTATCTCTCAAAGATGCAGTTCCGCACCTTTGCCAGCATGGAGCCGGTCATCGACTTCGTTTCCTCACTGGCAATCATCCGCACCATTGCCTCCGACTGCCAGGAGTTCCGCATTGGCCTACTCTCTCCTTACAGCAAGAAACGCTACGACTCCGCCCAGTGCGAGCGCTTCATCCGTGAAGTGCAGCGCCTCTCCAAAGAGCACAACTTCCGCATCCTTTGGAAAGAGTCTATCCGCCGCTTCTGCCGTGATTGGTCTATCTGTCCCGATCTACATAACAGTGTGCTCGGCGATTCTGTCGCCGATACAAAACAATAACCCATGCCCCGCCGAGAACGGCGGGGTCTAATAACCAAAAGTAATATGAATTTTCCAGCAGTTATTGAATGTCTGAAAAAGGGTGGCCATGCCTCCCGTTCTACGTGGCATGACAATCAGGAAATCGTCATGCAGATCCCCCAATGTATAGCAAAGGATGTGGTGCCAAAGATGACATCCCTGCCAGCATCTATCAAACCAAAGATTAGCACCGTTGGAAGTGGCGAAATATCCTACCACGACCAGGTGATTATGATTACCTTCACAGACGACGGTAAAACACCGGCTTCTGCCACCTACTACATTCCCTCATGGGAGGATATTTTGGCAGAGGATTGGTCTTGCATCATACCTGCGGATGAAACAGAAACTCCAGACAACCGCCCCGTCACAGAACGCATCAAGACCTTTGAGGATGCTTGCAATGACCTCAATCGCCGTGCTCAGGCTGGCGACAAACTGGCTAACGAACTGATGATAGACCTCTGGTTTAATTCGCCACGTACACCTGACCTGCTTGCTTACATCCAGCTCCGCATCATCACCTATGCCCTCAATGAAGGATGGGTGCCACAATTCACTGAGGATGAATATCGCTACTATCCTTACTTCTACCTCTATACCCAGAAGGAGATAGACGAAATGAGTGAGGATGATAAGGCACAGCTGCTGATCGTCGGGGGTCTCGCGGCTAGCGGTGCGCGCTGCGGTCTTTCGGCTGCGGACTCGAGTCTCGGTTTCTCGCGCTCGAACGCGTGCT
>ULYY01053134.1_pt1 | contig 50058 bp, 35 predicted proteins | sample 1962601 | NCBI WGS metagenome assembly ULYY01 (sample SAMEA4835875, study PRJEB28245) | human gut metagenome | biome: gut microbiome; material: fecal sample | place: Denmark | collected 2008 | reverse complement strand
TCGGATAGTTAATAACCTGTCCAACTTTTTGGGGTCACTTCACCTCCTGAGCTTGAAAAATCAAAGAAAAATGTCGTGGATGCATCATGTGTGTCCACGACATATTATTTATTCTTTTTATTTATCAACAAATTAATTTAATGAACAAGACAATTTTCAACAAGCGTGCAAGCCTGAAGTTCTCGCACTTCTCCAACAAAGGCTACTCCTTGTTTTCTGTGCTTGGAAGAGTGGTGGCTATCGGTGCGCTCAGCGTAACCACGCTTACCTACGCCAAGGCAGAAGGCATCAGCGTGGAGGGAGCCAAGGCTGATTCAGTCTTTATCCGTGGAGGAAAGGCTTACGAACTGGATGGTGTGACCGTAACGGGGTCGCGCGCGCCGATGACAGTCGAGCTGTCGCCAAAAATTGTGACGGTAATGACCCGCGAGGACATTCAGCGGTCGGCGGCACAAACAATCAACGACGTTTTGAAACTGGCTACGGGCGTAGATGTGCGTCAGCGTGGAGGTTTCGGGGTGCAGACCGACATTTCGATCAACGGTGGCACCTTCGACCAGATTGCAATTTTCCTTAACGGAGTGAACATCTCCAATCCGCAGACGGGGCACAACGCCTCCGATTTTCCTGTCGCACTTGCCGACATCGACCATGTGGAGATTATCGAGGGCGCATCATCGCGCGTGTTTGGCACATCGGCGTTCAACGGCGCCATAAACATTGTGACTAAAAAAGCAAGCGCAAACGGCGTCGAGGCAAATGTGGAAGCCGGCAGCTTTGGCAGCCTCGGGGCACAGGGCAGGCTGCAGATGGCTTTAAGAAGCGGAAAGTGGGAACAAGCCTATTCCGTAAGCGGCGGATACAAACGCTCGGACGGCGGCACTGAAAACAGCGACTTCGAGAAAGGACAGGGCTATGCCAACTTGTCGCTGAGCTACGACCGCCGTGTCGACATCGGGGCGCAGCTTGGCATCGCCACCCAAAGTTATGGCGCAAACACATTCTACAGCGCCAAATTCAACAATCAATATGAGAAAACCGACCATGGAATCGCTTCTCTTAATGTGAGCGTCCACAACCAAGGCAGGACTTGGGAAGTGACGCCTGCGGTATATTACAACAAATTCAAAGACCATTATCAATTGACGCGTGGCAAGGAAGGCGCCGCGGCGGGAGAGAACTACCACAACCTTGATGCGTTTGGCGGTGCGGTCAACGCCTATGTCGACTGGATTGCGGGAAAGACCGCCGTCGGTGTCGACATCGGTAAGGAACGCATCTATTCCACGGCTCTCGGCAACCAGCTCGACGCGGCCGACTATAAAAGCATTCCGGGCTCCGACAGGCAGTACACCCGTAAAGGAGAACGCACAAACACGAATGTGATGCTGGAGCACAATTTCATATTCGGCGGTTTCACACTCTCTGCCGGAGTGCTTGCCAACCGCAATACGGGGCTCGACAATAAATTCAGATTCTATCCGGGAGTGGACGCCAGCTACCGCCCGAACGCCAATTGGAAGGTATACGCCTCCTGGAACAAGGCTCTCCGCATGCCCACCTACACCGACCTCTACATAAGCAATGCCGTGCAGCAGGGCGACGTCTCGCTGAGCCCGGAGAAAAACTCCGCATTCAGAATAGGCTCACGCTATCGGCAGACGGGATTTTCGGCGGTGCTTAGTGGATTCTACACACATGGCAAGAATATGATTGACTGGGTTCAGACTACGGAAACGGAGCTGACCGACAGCAAATACCACGTGATGAACATCGGCAAACTTGACAATATGGGCTTCAATGTCGACGCCGAGATATATATGAACGAGCTGTTGCCGAGATGCTTCGTGACAAACATCAGGCTGGGATATGCCTACATCAACCAAAACCACGAGACGGAAACAGAGATACTGAAATCGCTGTATGCGTTGGAATATCTGCGCCATAAGGCCGTGTTCGGCTTGGACCATAAGATTTGGAGCAAGCTGTCGGCGTCGTGGAGCGTAAGATGGCAGCAACGGATGAACGGCTATCATCCGTACACGAAAGTGGACTGCAAGGTGATGTGGAACGACCGGAAATATAGCGTATATGTAAAGGCCGACAACATCACGTGCCACCGCTACTACGACCTCTCCGCCGTAAAGCAGCCGGGGCTGTGGGTGATGGCAGGCGTAAGTGTGAATCTTGGGTGGTGACAGCCGCCACAGGAGTGAAAGCAAACGGGAAGCAGCATATTGTTTCCCGTTTTTTCGTTTGAGCCAGCGGTGATTTTGAGAATCGGCGACGACACTCTTCCGTGGCCCGCCACTGCAGGATAAAACAGAATAAAATAGCCGGCATACTAAAATTAAAAACGAGCAAGCTCTTTTTCTTTGATAAAACTGGCTACACCTTGGAAAAATTGAAGCAAATCTTCATTTTTTCGCTCGGTTTGCACGGTTTTTCTCTCAATTTGCACTATCTTTGCAACCGCAAAACGAGGAGTGATGCTCGAGTGGCTGAAGAGGCACGCCTGGAAAGCGTGTATACGCCAAAAGCGTATCGCGAGTTCGAATCTCGCTCACTCCGCAAATTAGTGCGTTGTAAATCAAATGTTTATGACGTGCTGATTTTCTTTTATAGGGATTCTTTTTCCGCAATGTTTAAAGGAACAATCTCGAGATTCATTGAATCAGTGATTAGTGTTGTCTCATCACAATCCTTTTCAATGTATCTCACAGAAAGTGTGACAGAATTACAGTCGTTTGGTAATTTGGTGAAAAGACTCCTATTTAGCATCAATATACCATCGTTGTATGATGGTATGATGAAGGAGAAGTTCTCGTTTCCCAAATTAGAGGTTGAGGCTTCAAAGTATGAAGAATTGTCGGTTTTCCATCCAACATTGATTGATACGTAGTCTAGTAGAATAAAATCAGATTCGAATATTGCACGATGATCTGCGAGTGTGACGGGAAAGTTTTCACCGTCATTTCTTACTGTTGCCGATTTCACAGATGTTACATAGTCGGCGAATGTTTTGGCTTTATGTTTTGTTAGGAGTCCTTTGGATAAAACATAGATTTTGTTGTCATCAGATAGGACCTTCATGGCTTGTCTGTCAGAAGACCAGTTGATGAAGTCTTTTTCATCAAACGTACATCCTTGATGCAGTACTTTTCCGCCTATATTGATAGTCGGTGTATTTAGTACTTTAATTTCAAAAGTCTTGGCATTGACTTCTATCAATGAAAACAGTGCCAACAATAAAAGAGTCAACTTCTTCATGATGTTATTGTTTTACGATATTTTATGATTGTTCCAAAAATAGAAAAATAGAGCGATGGTATAAGAATATTGATGTCGAGATCAAACAGAGTATACCATAACAATGAAATGCCGCTCAAGGAAAAAGATAATCCTATAAATGATAGTAGAAAATCAAATGTCTTTGATTTTATTTTTTTTACAAATGGAAATAAGGAGTTGACGCTAACCTCTTTCATTATGAACAATGAAATGGTGAAATATAAGAGCAGGAGGAAAAAGATTTCGGTGTATGGAATTGACAAATTGTCATTTGTTAAAGCGTAAAAGGCGTTTAGATTTATAATAGGACCAGCTATTTTGCCGATATATGTGTCATGGATGTCGTTTTCTGAAAAGTCACCAATTACAACAATCTTGTCCTTGGTTAATGATGATGTGTCGATATCTGTATCGAGAATATCACTGCCAAGATTGTAGTATTGAGGTTCTGCCATAATTTTGGAACTCGAATTTAATACATACTTATTCCAGATTTTGATCGGGTATCGTAGTACGATGCTTTTGTTTGCCAGTCGTCCTTTGAAAAAGTATAATCCCGCGAATGAGTGAATCTCATCTCCTCCTAAATCCAAATATATTTGATAGGGCAGAGTCGGCTCTCCGTTCCGAATATATTCGTACTTAACAAAGTTTGACTCCGAAATATGGGTGGAATAATCACTATAACGGGCTTTGTCTAAAAGAATAGAGTCCGCTGTTTCTATCTTTTCACTTTTTGCCACAACGATTCTTTTCATCTTGTGTATTAAGTTGAACAACGCAGAGTCTTGTTCGGTTTTATGCTCGTTTGAAAAAGACACATCCAAAACTATGTATTTGTAATTAGAATTATTCAGTCGTGTCAATAGTTCCAGCAACTTGGAACGATTGGTGATATCGATATTTCCCTTTGGAAATCCGAAATCATCGGTTACATCAACCAATTCTCGGTCGTAGGCGACATTAATGAGAAGTAAATCCGAAGGGATATCCTCATCCTTTGATGACACGAATTGTTTTACTTGGTCGAAACGTTGGCCTAATGTCGCATCACCTACAAAAGAATAAGGGAGGTTGTCAATTGTATAACATAAAATGAACACAACAAAAGCATTGATGGCAGAAACTATCAATGACTTTTTGTTGAGCCTTGCTCTTCTGTAAAGATTCTTAAATGCGTTCATATCAATCAAGTGCATCAAGCAGAATGAATGCTGCCCAATATTGTGGTTTGTCAAAAGGTTTGATTCTTATTGTTTCAGCAGATGACACTCCTTGTCCATCATTCAGTTTTTGCTTCTTCCTCAATTGCGAGGCGGTCAAATTTGAATCATCTGAAATTGTGTCATACTCTTCATATTCACGCAAATATTTTTGGGCGAGAGTGAGCGACTTCAATTTGCTTTTCCCTGACAAAAAGTATTCATAAAACTTTGTCATCAGCATTTGCGTTGCTTTGTCGTCAACTTTCCAAAGACTCATCAGCAGTGAGTTTGCACCGGCTTTCTTGAATCCTCGTTGAAGTCCGAACACTCCGTCCCCAGTAATTTCACCGAGACCGGTCTGACATGTCGACATCGCGACCATATCCAGACCTCGCAAGTTGAGAAACGAGATTTCACGTGCAGTGAGAATGCCGTCTTGAATGTTTTCAGGGATTGGCTTTCCGCTAAGAGCATTGTTTGCGCCGCTAAACAGCATTCCTGTGCGTGTTAGAGCCTTGTCTTCAACATACCGTGCGCTTTTGTTGTCATTCAATTGGAGGAAGTTTAGATTGTTCATCCTTCTAGCCTCTTTTTCTGTCCAATAGAAACCGTGGGTGGCAATATGCATAATGTTTATTTTTTTGCCAGATAGGTCTTTGAACGAAGCTTCAGTACCTGTTGTGTCTGTGTATAAGAGCGGCTTTACATTTACACTTTTAAATTTACGGTCTATATCCTCTACTTCAATCTTTGTTGCAGGCAGTTCAGAAGCGCCGCCTCTAAGTGACAAAGAATCGGTTTGGACGATTGCGGAAAAATCGCGTGCCGAAAATATAGAATATTTCTTTGCATCTTTTTCCAAGATCTCAACGCTGGTATTATATCTCAGACCTCCGTACAGCACCGCTTTTTCAAGCGGATTTTTGTCCATATTAACAGCTAACTGCCGGGTGGAAGAAAGGCGGTAAAAATTGTGACGGTCGGAGATTATACTGTTGGCTTTATAGTCTGGCAAAGACTCTATTGCAATATTGTGTAACTCACCCGCAGGGGCGAAATAGATGTTGTCTGAATTGCTAATGTAGTTGTCCAGTTTGCTCCAAACTAACCGACTTAAAACAGGTGTCGTATAATAACTGGCTCCTGATATCTTTTCAAGTTGCCTGGCTTCAAATAACGTAATCATTTTCGGATTCTTCATCTTTGAGTCAACCACGTATGCCGCATAGATTATGCTGTCGTTTTGTATTGGGAAGCATACAAATTCAACAGCGATATCATTCGGATTCAATTTCTTTTGGATGTCCTTCCAACAGATTGTCATGTTGTGTGTAAAGTCACCGTAGATTTTACTTTTACCTATCAATTTTTTTTCCAAATGTATTGCAACATTTTCAAGGGAGTCCGTATTTAGGAATCGTTTTGCAATTGGCTTTTCATAGAGCTTGTTCAGGGTGCTGCGAGTCGTCCTTAATTTATCAAACGTTTCTATCGCATCTTTGTCATTACTCTCCATAATTAGGTCTGAAAAATCGCGCTCGCTGTTAAGAAGAATGCCCTTGGAAAACAATGTTAAGTCATAGCCATCGGAAATAATTTGCTGAGAGCATGTGTAATAAGCGTAGATGTTGATTGCTTTCTCAAACCATGAATTCTCTGCATTCCAAAACAGACTTCTTTCACTTGATGCCAAATTTGCAAATGTGTTGCGGATATAATTTTTATAGGCATTGTTGATGTCAATTACATATTGCTCTGCATTCTTGAAATCATTATTGTTAAAATAATATGACGATAAAGCTGCCTTTTGATAAATCAAGCGTGGATGTCTTATGCCACATGAATGCTCAGTTATATTAACAGCCTCTGTCCCGAGTCGGATCGCCTCGTCATAATTTTCCAAGGCAGAATAACAAGTAGACAAAGTTTTTAAAGTTGTTGCATAATCAGGATGCTCTTTCCCAAGTACACGCTCTATGGTATTTAGAGCCTCTGTCCCAAGTCGGATAGCTTCGTCATAATTTCCCAAGGAGCAATAGGCGCCCGCCAAATTATCCAAATTCAGAGCATAATCTGGATGCTCTTTTCCAAGAATGCGCTCTCTGGTATTTAGCGTCTCTGTCCAAAGTCGGATAGCCTCGTCTTGATCTCCTAAGTCTGAATGATAAAGAGCCAGATTACTCAACGATTTCAGGTAATCTGGATGCTCTTTTCCAAGAATGCGCTCTCTGATATTCAATGCTTCGGTGTCAAGTCGGAAGGCTTCGGTGTAATTGCTTAAGTATCTATACTCGACTGCCAGATTGCCCAAAGACTGCGCATAGTCAGGATGCTCTTTTCCAAGAATGCGCTCTCTGATATTCAGCGCCTCTGTTCCGAGTCGGATAGCTTCTGTATAATTTCCTAAGTCTGAATAATAATTCGCTAAATTACTCAAAGCTCTCGGATAATCCGGATGTTCTTTACCAAGTACAGACCCAATTATACTCACTGTTTCGGATCCAAGTTTGATAGCTTTTGTATAATCCCCCAAGGATTCATAGTAATTTGCTAAATTGCCCAAAGACTGCGCATAGTCTGGATGCTCTTTTCCAAGTGCTTGTTCCTTGATATTCAACGCTTCAGTCTCGAAATGGATAGCTTCGGCATAATTGCCTAAGGTTGAATAATAAATAGACAAATTACTTAACGATTTCAGGTAGTCTGGATGCTCTTTTCCAAGTGTTTGTCCTTTGATATTCAATGCTTCAGTCTCGAAATGGATAGCTTCGGTATAATTGCCTAAACGTGAATGATAAAAAGCCAAAAAAGCCAAGACTACCACATAATCAGGATGCTCTTTGCCAAGTGTAGGTTTTATTATGCTTAACATCTCAGTTTCGAGAGGGATAGCCTCTGTATAATTTCCCAAGGCTGAATAACAAAGAGCCAAATTGTGCAAAGAGGCCATATAGTCTATATTCTCTTTCCCAAGCACACGCTTTCTGATATTCAAAGCTTCAGTTCCGAGACGGATAGCCTCGGAATGATTGCCCAATAGATAATTGTAAACAGCTAAATCATGCAGCATTTTTGCATAATCAGCATTTTCTTTGCCAAGCACTTGCCCCTTGAGGTTCAATGCCTCAGTTCCAACTTCTATTGCTTCTCTAGTCTTTCCGTCATTGTGCAATTCATAACTTTTGGAAAAGAGAGAATCTGCTATGGTGATGGCATCTTTATCTTGTGAGTGAGCAGAAAAAACAGTGATAAGCGTAAATGATATTACGATAATCTTAATTATGCGATTCATAGCTGTGACTTTTTATTGTTTCAACCTCAAATCTTCTATCAGTTCCTTGGAAATTACATTCGCAGGTGCGGATATAGTGGTAATCACCCACGACTTGGTGATTTCATCCCATTTTTGAGAAGAAATGGTTTGCCAAATGGAATTAAAGAAGCCGTCAGAAGGAATCATTTTTTTCCGTCTTTTATTGTCGGCTTTCCAGTTCGCACGATATTCAGGAGTGATGTCGCAAACTTCACGTAATTCTATTTCCAATTTGTACTGGCCTGTTCCCCAGATGTTTTTATAACGGTCGTACATTTGCACAGTTCAATATTATTGAATAGATTTATCTTCAAATATCAGGTATCACAAGCATGGAATAAGGCAGAGAATCGGAAGGTAAAAACCGTTAATGACGTTCGGTCCCCATGCTTTTACATCTGAAGACTGGATAGTTCGTTGTGGCGGCAAGACTGACCCCGAGTTTGCGACGTAAGTGCAAAAGATGTAGTTCCTGACAAAAAAATAATAGTATGAAATACATAGGCATTGACATTAGCAAAGCGACCTTCGTGGCTGCTTTCCCGGTAAAGAGAGGTTATCGTACCGAGACTTTCCAAAATGACATCAAGGGCATCCGCAGATTCATTTCAAAACTGTCCAATGACACCCATCATTGCGTGATGGAAGCAACGGGTAACTACTGTTTCCTGCTTCTTTATCTTCTTGACAAGGTCGGCATCAGGGCAAGCCTTGTTAATCCCAAGAAAATAAAGAATTATGCCCGCGTGATGTTGTCTGTCACAAAGACAGATGCCAAGGACGCATGCCTTATTGCAGATTTCGGCGAACGTTTCAAGCCGGAACCATACAAGTTCCCGTCCGAACAGATTATGCTGCTTAAGCAGAAGAAAACAGTCATACGTCAACTTCAAAAGCAGTTGACGGCAACGAAAAACCTTTATACGTCGCTTGAGCCTCTGCCAGTTAAGGACAAAAAGTGTATTCAGTCGCTGAAACAGACCATGGCATTCCTTGAAAAGCAGATCAAGTATATGCAACAGGAAATGGAGGAGGTTGTATCCGAGGTTTTCGCCGGACAGTTGAAAGCCCTCACATCCATCAAGGGTATAGGTGTGACCCTTGCCAGCGCACTCATCATAGCCACTGGCGGCTTCACTTATTTTGACAACGCAAAGCAGCTTTCACGTTTCGCAGGCATTTGCCCCACCATTGAACGATCCGGCACAAGCATCAACATACGAGGGCATATCAACCGAAACGGGGATGAGAACCTGCGTTCAATGCTGTATGTTGCGGCATGGTCGGCAAGCCGGCACAACAAGGCATGCAGGGAATGCTACCAACGGCTGAGAAGCAACGGAAAGTCAGGAAAACTGGCCATGATAGCTGTGGCGAACAAACTTATTCGACAGGCATTCGCTGTTGTGACATCAAATTCATCATACATTGATGGCTATATTTCCACGAAACCTAATGCTGACATCTGACAAATACTAATCTCATTATGGAGGAAGATGGATGGGTGGCGTGGAAGAAACTGAACATAAAGAGCAGATACGGACAATTACATTAAATAATCTGAGGAAAATGTGAGTTTTGTCTCTTTTTTATTTGGATTTTAATATAGTTCGTCATTAGAGTCTCGATAGCCCATGTATGAACGAGGTACAATGAAACTTTCGCCAACTATAGGATATTTAGAAACCTCATCCTCCTGACGGAAATATCGAATGAATCCAAGTGAATCAACGTCTTCTTTCTTTATGGGGATAGAGATGTTGAATTCTCCCAATTCGGAATCGTTATGGAGCTCGATTGCATCTGTAAACCAAGATGATGTCAACTTGATATTCATCGACAGATTAAAATCCTTTCTTTCCTCGAAAGAGAAATCAAGCGGAAGTTGTGTGTTGGGAAGGTTTGAATGCAAGGGATTTATTATAAGCGTATCTAACACCAACTCAAATTTTGAATGGTTGACAATCCTGTTTAACTTAGAACGGTCAATGTGGCAGGATATGAAAAAGACGGTGTCTGAATTTTCCATTCTGAGGCATCCGATGCCGTCAAAATTCATGCCGAGAGGATCTAACGCTCCGGCTTTTGATGGTCTGCGATAGAAGTCTTTAACATCTTGGATGGATGTGATTTTGGTAGACCAGATATTTTCTTTTTTTACCATCTCTTCCCACTCTTTCTTTTGTCGGGCGTTTTTTGTGATAAGATTGCCGAGGGCATTGACGCCCAAATCGATAAACGATGAAATATAGCCGGCACCGATGCCTTTGGCTGCTCCAATTGTTGCATTGAGGAGGTCGACATCGAATCGTCTGGAGTCGTCTTGTGAATCGTTGGCTCTCTGAATTTCTTCAGCCAAATCTTCACTGGTGTATATGAAGGTCCTGTATATAACAGCCTCTTTTGCATTGCCGATGAAGGCAAAGGCAAATATGATAAAAGATAAGATTGATATTTTAAAACGTTTGTTCATATCGTCTATTGTGTTATAGTTATAGTTGAATTTGAAAATGAAGCAACTTACGCATTGCCTGTGTTTCCAAGATGTGAGAGCCCGCATAAAGCTTCTTGTTTTTTAATGTCGTAGTAAACAATATATTTCCAATGTAAAGTTAACGATAATTTTTGGAAAAAGGAGTGCTTTTTTACAGGAAATTGCATATAGTGTTTAAGAAGCAGTCCAATTCTTCCGAAAAGACAGCGATTTTAGTCAATGCCAAAATCGAAGGTCCCGCTGTAGCCGCCGGTTCCCATAGAGTTGAAGATTATGCAATATTCTCCGGGTTCAGCGGTGATTTCCATTATATAAACGCCCTTTTCAAGTTCTTGGGTTGTTGTTTTGGCTCGGTCAGACTCTTTTACGCCTGTTGATGATGTGCCAAAAGGTTTGATTTTGACCGTTGCAAGATATCTTTTATCCTTCTTTACCTCAAATTGAGCAATGCCAAAGTCGTTGACGGAATACATCGGCGCAAACATATAATGTGTCATCGAGTGATATGCGTCGACTGCGCCAAAGACGAATTTGAATTTTGCAGTTCCTGTAAATCGGTTTTGGCTTTTAGCATCAGCAAACTCTAATCGTGCAGTCTTGCTGAACGTTCCCGATATTTTTATATTCTTATATTTGATTGGAGTCATTGCCGTTTCCGTGTCTCCATTTATCATATATAATCCAACGGCTTGCTGTTGTGCAAAAGATACAGCACTGCAAATAATTGAAATTAGAAGAGAAATGACGATTCTCATATTGCGTAAAAGACGATAATGTTTGTTTTGTAAAATTATATATTTTAATTGAACCGGCAATGAAAATGAGAGGTGTTTATAAACATATCCATATAATAAATTGTGAGATTCTTATGCCATGTTATTTCCGCTTCACGCCCCTTACGGCTTCGGCGTTGAGAGGATTTTCCGGCCAATAGTGCTTTGGGTAACGTCGCTTCAACTCTTTGCGCACCTCAAAATAGGCATTGCTCCAGAAGCTGTCCATGTCCTGGGTCAGTTGCACGGGCTTGAATCCAGGCGACAGAAGTTCCATAAGCACGGTGCGTTTTCCTCCGTCGACACATGGCGTGTGGAGCATCCCGAAGCATTCCTGCAGGCGTACGCTCAGCACCGGTGCTTCGGCGGCTTTGCGGTAGTCCACGCGGATTCTGCTGCCTGAAGGCACGGTGATGTGCGATGGGGCGAGTCGGTCTACCTCTTGCTGCATGTCGTAGGGGATGAGAGACCACAAAGCATCGTGCAGATTTATCTTTTTCAGCTCGGCTGCCGTTGTCAGCACTTTTCCGTTCTGCTCAATGTAGAACGGCAGCCATTCAGAAGCTGTCGACAGGACGTGTTCCGTAGACAGGTCGGGTAGAGCCATTTCCGGATGCCATTCCGCCACCGCGTCCACACGCTTTTGAAGCCTGGCAACGTCGTCGCTCCAGTCGAGCAGTCCGAGCCCTTCTTTCTGCACAGCCTCGCAGACCGTTGGGACAACAGCGCTTTTGTCGGCATTGTGCAGAGGCTGGCTGTCGACAGTCAGCACCCCGATTGTGCGTTCGCGCAGCATCGCCACACCGCCGTTTTTTGAATCCCAGAAAATCCGTTCGCGTTGTCGTGTCTCGATGTCATCTGGCCGCAACGGTGCGGCGAGAAACACCCTTCCGCATTTTTCGGAAGCGTTGAGGGCAGCCACCGCCAGCCAGTCGTAGGAAGCAAGATTGCTACCGTTGTCAATCTGCACGTTGACGCCCGAAGCCAGTCGGAAGTGCCCGATGCTGTCAATGGCTTTAGCCACCCGTTCAGGATATGCCGTCGCCACAAGGCAGCCGGCATCCTCCGGGCATATATCGTCGTTGCATTCTGTGGCTTTGATCATATTTCGATATTCCTCGGCAATCTGCGCTATGCGCGACCATCTGCCGAGTTTGTGCTGTCGCCGCGCCGTCCGGAGCAGGCTGATGCGCAGGCATAGGTCGGCGGAAGTGTCGTCGGTCAGAGGATCCTTCTCCTCCAGTATGGCGGCAATGTCGCAGGCGAGACTTTTCTGCGCAGGCGATTCGGCGCGCACCATCATTTTTGAAATATGCGGATGGCACGGCAGTTTCGACATCTGCCTGCCGAGGCTTGTTATGCGGTTCTGGCTGTTGACGGCACCAAGCGTTGTCAGCAGTTTCCGGGCTTGTGCAACGGCTGATGGCTGAGGTGTTGTCAGCCATGGCAACGCCTCTGCGTCACTTTCGCCGAAAGCCGCAATGTCGAGTAGTGTAGGCGCAAGGTCGGCATCAGAAATCTCAGGACGCCTGCGCTCGTTCATGCGATGCTCGGAGGCTTTTGTCCACAGTCTGTAGCAGACTCCAGGAGCCACGCGTCCGGCTCGTCCCGACCGCTGCGTCGCCATGTCGAGGCTTATGCGCACCGTCTCAAGGTGGCTAAGTCCCGACCGGGGATTGTAGACCAATTGCCGGCAATATCCAGAGTCGACCACAATGCGTACGCCTTCAATCGTAATCGATGTCTCTGCGACAGGCGTTGCAAGCACTATCTTGCGCTCGCCTTTGCCCGATGGTGCCACCGCCTGCCTTTGCTGCTTCGGCGACAGATTGCCGTAGAGAGGGAATACGGCAGTCGGCGACAGTTTGTCGGCAAGCAGCCGCTCGCATTGTGCAATGTCGGCTTGTCCGGGCAGAAAAGCGAGAATGTCGCCCTCGTGCTGGCTGTGAGCCTTGTTTATCGCCGACGCGACTGCCGTCGGGATGTCGGCGGGCGAAATGTCGGTCGTCGCATAACGTGTCTCCACAGGAAACATCTTGCCCCGGCATTCGATGAGAGGAGCGTTGAGGCTTGTGCAGATAGACGACGTGTCGATTGTAGCCGACATGATGACAATTTTCAGGTCGGGACGCAGAATCTGCTGGCATTGGCGCGTCAGGGCGAATGCCAAGTCGGAATTGATGCTGCGTTCGTGGAACTCATCGAAGATTACAACCGACACCCCTTCGAGCAAAGGGTCGGCGATGAGCATACGCGTCAGAATTCCTTCTGTTATCACTTCGATGCGGGTGGACTCTGACACACGGTTTTCAAAGCGCACCCGGTAGCCAACCGAGCCTCCCGTGTGCTCCGACAACATATCCGCCATGCGCTCAGCCACTTGCCTGGCAGCGAGACGCCTGGGTTCGAGCATGAGAATCTTGCCGTCGGATGGCAGGAATCCAGCCATGACGGTAAGCGGCAGAAGAGTGGACTTTCCCGCTCCCGGAGGTGCGGTCAAAACCACGCAACCGTTGGCGGTCAACGCCTTGTTGACGTCGGCGGCAATCTCAGTCGTCGGCAACGAGGCGGCGTTTCTGATTATGTCGTTAAATTCCATCATTGTTTCTGTCTGAAAATAAGTTTCGCCAGACCGTACACATAACGTCGGAATCCAGGTCGGTAATTAAGGATTTTGTCAAACCAAGCCATATGCCTGCCTGCTATTTTCACAACGATTCCCACATAGAGCATGGCGAACAGTGTGCCCACACCAACGATATACCATTGCCATGCTCCGAAAAACACATAGCAGAAAACCACGGCGAGAACCACCAGCGAGCAGTCAACAACAATTTTTATCTTCGGGAAGTCGATGCCTGTCACGCAGCTTACCGCTACCGGGAAGCCCTCGCCAGGCATTGTCACCGAGCCGCATCTCACCTCAAGGGCGATGCCGATGCCCAGGACGGTGCATCCCGCAATCTGCGCCAGTGCTTGCTCCGTTATGCCGTCGGGCAGAAGCCACGATGTGAGAGCCATATTCAAGTCGATGAGTGATCCGAAAACGAATCCCACCAGCAGCTGGAACAACTGAACCGGTTCGAAGCGGCGGCGCAGCACGGCAATCTGCCCAGCCACCAGAATGGCGTTCATTATGTAAGTGTATTGTCCGATTGTCAGCGACGGAATTCCAAGTCCACGTTTGCCGGCAGTCTCGAAAACGTAAGGCAGAGTGGAGATTACGCTTGATCCCAACTCGCTCTTTACGCATACGGCGACACCGAGAGTCATTATAAACAAAGATACAAGCAGCCATAGGTGCTGCCACAAAAAAGAGATTGTCCGTTCTTTCTTATTCATAGATGAAAAATTGTAGATAATGATAGTTTTAATGACTTGTTTGGATGTGGTGATGGTTGCTGCAGAATTGTGTCGAAAACGACATAACAAAGTTACAAAAAAAATGTTGAACCCCCGTTGGAATACGTTGTTTGTTTTTTTTGTCTGCCTAAAATTTGCGGTGCCGTGAAAACTTTGTAATTTTGGAAGTGCAAACCAACACGGATATTTTTAACCCTAACATAAAACTTAAAATCTATGACAAAGCAAACATTTCTTACATTGGCTTTGAGCATGCTCGGGGTGGCGGCAATGGCGCAGCCACGCAGCGCAAGCGAGCCAACGTTGCTCATCAAGTCTTCTCAAGGACTGATGGCACCTGTGTGGTCGCCAAGCGGCGACAAGATTGCAGTTACTTCCGACAATTATGACGGCATCTGGATTGCCGATGCCGACGGCAGCAATCTGCGTCAGTTGACCGACTGCTCAGGCGCCGGCTACAAGATGCAATGGAGTGCTGACGGCACAAAACTGCTCGGCAGAACCAATGTGGTGTCCGACAATCGTGTTTTCCACGAAGTTAAGGTGTGGAATGCCGCCGACGGCGCAGAGACCACGTTGGTTGGCAAGACGCGCGAGCTTACAGGAACACCGTTGTGGAATGACGCCGAGCGCGTGATGATTTCAGGCGAGCGTGGCGCATCGAGCGTCAACACACGCAGCCTCAAGCGCACATCTGCGACAGCTGCCGATGTCTACACAATGATGGTCAATGACCCGGCAGGTGTGGCCGACAAAGTGGCTTCGTTGAAAGAATTCTCAGGAGCGATAATCATCAATCCGGCATTGTCGCACGACGGCAAGCAGGTGGCTTTCCAAGTTCCGGGCAAAGGCATCTTCACATGCAATTCCGACGGCAGCGGCGTGGCTTACCTGTGCAAGGGCTCTCATCCGGCATGGCTGCCCGACAATTCGCTGATCTACACCGTTGTCACCGATAATGGCGAAAGTTTTACGGGCTCCGACATCTACGCTGTCGATGTTGCCACAGGCAAGGCAGTCCTTCTGACCGCCAACACCGATATGATTCCGTTGACGCCAGCCGTGACACGCGATGGCAAACGGGTTGCTTTTGAGAACGCAAAAGATGCTTGCATCTATGAAATTACCCTAAAATACTGATAATCGATGAAAAAGAACAATATTACAAAGATGGCAATCGCTGCCGCCGCATTGATGACGGCATTCCCGGCTGCTACAACTTATGCTCAGAAACCAACAGGCTGGGGCGATTTCAAACTGTTTCTCGACCCGGGACACTCCGCAACTGAAAACCGTGGCTTGTGGGGCTATTCCGAGGCGCAGAAGGTGTTTAGCGTGGCACAGTATATCAAGGGATATCTGACGGAATATACCGATATGCCGGCAGAAAATCTGAAACTTTGCCGCAACAACGAGGTCGACATTGTAGGACTTGAGGAACGTTCCGACATGGCGAATGCCTGGGGCGCCGACTTCTTCTATGCTATCCACTCTGACGCTTCTTCCGACAAAAACACAACCGTCACTCTCTTCGGAGGATGGCGCAAGGATGGCAAAGAAATAGAGAAAACGCCTAACGGCGGTAAGGCTTTCGGAGAGATTCTCAACCCGAACCTTACAGGCGTGATGCGCATCACGACACGCGGCAACTGGTACGACCGTTGCTATTACGACCGTGCTCCTGAAACCCACGCCAACCAATATCCTTATTTGTCGGTCAACCGCCGCACAAATATGGCTTCGCTGCTCAGCGAGGGCGGCTACCACACAATCGCCTCTCAGCAGCAGTTGAACATCAATGCCGACTATAAGCGTCTGGAGGCTTTCGCCGCATTCCAGTCGATATTGAAGTTCCGCAACATGACCAATCCAGAGCAGACATTCCTTGCCGGTATCATCAAAAACTCAGAAAACGATGTGCCTATCGACGGTGTGACTGTAAAGGTAGGCGACAAGACGTATGTTACTGACACATGGGAGTCGACATTTAAGAAATACACCAACAACCCCGACCTTATCCACAACGGATTCTATCTGTTTGAGGGACTTAAAGCCGGCGATGCTGTCTCGGTGGAATTTACGGCAACCGGATATGAGCCAGTGACAAAAACCGTTGTGATAAAGTCGAATCCAGCCGGACAGTCAAACGACAACGTTACATGGCTCGACATCACGATGACATCTAATGCACCTGCGAAAGTGGCGTCGATTTCGGTGGAAGACACAAAGGCAGTCAGCCTTGTTGACCCTATCGTCATCACGTTCTCGCGCAAGATGGACAAAGAGTCGGTCGAAAAGGCATTCTCTATCGACAACGACGGCGAAGTGACATTGACATGGATAAACGACTATACGCTCAGCGTCGACGTTTCAAAACTCGTCCCGTTGAAGACCTACAACATCAAGATTGACGGCAGCGTTGCCAAGAACTCTCAGACAAACCAGCCGTTTGACGGCAATGGCGACGGCAATGGCGGCGACGACTATACGCTCTCAATCACAATGAAAGAGGCAGACACTACACCTGCGCAGGTGGTTTCTACCGACCCTGCCATCGACGGCGATGTGGCATACACGCTGCGTCCGGTGGTAAGAGTGGAGTATGATGAGATTATCGACTGGAACGAGGACAAGAACGCCGACTGCATGACGGTGATTGACCCGGAGGGCAACACTTATGCTGGCACACTGACTCATTCGGTTGTAAACGGCGCTTCGGTGCTGCAATATTTCTTCAGCGAAGACCTTCCTCTCGACAAGTGCTTCCTTGTTACAGTGAAACCGGGTCTTGCCGACTTGTCGGGCAACTTGACCGAAGAGTTCAGATTCCGCTTCCTGTCGGAGTACCGCCCTGTCGTTGAGTCGACCGACCTGCTTCCGCTCGACAACGTGACGGGATTCTGGGCGCCTGACGGCTCAGGCTCATCATCTGGCTTGACACAGGAAGCCAACTCGTTTACGCGCGCCAACATCGGTGTGCGTCTGGAAAGTCCTAACAGCGCATGCCTGAAGTATGATTTCGATCCTGATTTCGCTGCAGGCGTATGGCAAATCCGTGAGTATCACTCTTCGCAGAACATCGACGGCACAACCAAAGACGGCGTGCTTACGTTCTGGCTCTATGGCGACGGCTCAAACAACAGCGTCAGCGCTGCGTTGCGTGTGCGCACAAACAATAAGAACGGCGGCATCAAGTACAACTTGAAGCCGATCAACTATCGCGGATGGCATCTCGTGTCATGGAACCTGGCAAGCGATGAGTACCAGCACTTCACCGGCACCGATGAAATCGCCGACAAGTGGCGTTTCGACAGCTTCTTCTTGAAACACGAGAAAGCTCCGGAACAGGCGTGGAAGGGAGAAATCTACTTCAACCAGATGCAGTTTGTCAAATTCGACGATACGGCAGTACGCAAGGCTGTGCTCCACGACTTCTCATCTGTCGAGACTTTGAAATCCGCTGATGGCGGCATCGTTGTGCGCTCGCTCGGCGATGTTGTGTCGGTGAAAGCCGATGGCAATATCCGCTCGGTAAATGTCTACAATGCATCCGGTGCGATGGTTGCTTCGGCAACACCTGCCGGACAGACAGCAATGGTTGCTATGGGCAATCTGGCAGTGGGCGTTTATTTCGTTAATGTAGTGGCCGACGGCGGCATCAAGACTGTCAAGATTGTTAGATAGTCAGGGACGCTTGATTGAATTAAAAAAGGCTGGATTCCGATTGGAATCCAGCCTTTTCTATTATCATTTGTCGTCGTCGGAGAAGTAGTCATTCTGAATGTCGTTTTCATTGAGGCGCACTCGCTTGTTCCATCTTTGGCGCGACTGCTTCTCGAAAGCGAACATATTGACGGTGCCTTCAATTGTGGCTTCAAACGTCAAACTGTTTTTCACTCCAATCTTTCCAGCCTCAAGCGCTGCATCCTGGTTTGCACCGATGTAGGTGAACACCCAGCCCTTTTTGCACAGGCGGTCAATCAGTTTCTTCACCGATGCGCCGTCCCACTCGATGGAGTCGTTTTCATAGCCGTCGGTGATGATTGTTACAAGCACCTTGTCCTCCTTGCCTTTGCTTTTTTCAAGGTCGGTGACCGATGTGCCTATGGCATCGTATAGGGCAGTCATTCCGCGGAGCGTGTAGTCGTTGGGGGTGAGAGGCGATGTCTGCTCGGCAATGGTGTTGCGGTAGGCATATTGCAGAGGTTCTCCGCCGCTGGCGAAGGAGAGCACGGTGACCGACTGCTCGATTTTGTCGCTTTTTTTGGCTTCCTCGCGGATGGTTGACAGCGTTTCGTTGATACCGGCAAGCGCTTGTTCGTAGATTGACGTCATTGAACCCGATGCGTCGACGATGATGAGATTGTGTACTTTAAATTGTGCCATGATTTTGATGTGTTTAGTAGTTAATAATGCTTGGTTGTGTAATTTTGACGCAAATATAAAGACGAAGAAACAAACAACAAAATTTAATGTGTAAAAAATACGCAAATATGCCGATTTTTAACTTTTGTTTGCGTATCAATGACACAATCGTGCGTTTTTGTCGGAAAATAGGCTTAAATTTGTATTGTTGAAAAATAAGGGGTAGAAAATGTACAGTTATGAATATCCACATCCGGCTTTGACCACCGACTGCGTTGTGTTCGGATTCGACGGCTCTGGGCTGAATCTGTTGCTTGTAGAGCGAGGGTTGAAGCCGTATAAAGGCAAATGGGCTTTGCCGGGCGGCTTTGTGAGAATTGACGAGACGCTGGAAGAAGGAGCATTGCGCGAGTTGCGCGAGGAAACAGGAGTGATGGATATCTATATCGAGCAGCTGCAGGCATTCAGCCGTGTGGACCGCGACCCTCGCGAGCGTGTGGTCACGGTGGCGTTTCTTGCATTTGTGCGTCAGGAAGGCTATGAGGTCATAGCCGGTGACGATGCCGCCAAGGCACAGTGGTTTCCGGTGGATATGTTGCCTGATTTGGCATTCGACCATAGCGAGATTGTACGTGTGGCACTCGACAAACTGCGGTGGAAGATCACCTATGAGCCGTTGGCATTCCGTTTGCTCAACAAAGAGTTTACGATGACACAGGTGCAGACCATCTACGAGGCGGTGCTCGGGAAGAAGTTCGACCGTCGAAACTTTCACAAGAAGATGACCGCCATGGGCTACATTGTGGCTACAGATGGTGTGGGGCGGCGAAACTACGAAGCGTTCGATATTCTTAATGAGTATTGTTGCGAAAAAATGCCGGTGTTGGCAGCGCGCGCGCCGCGCGGCAGCGGGCGTCCGGCTACGCTCTACACATTTGACGAGGCTAAATATAGGGAGCAGATAAACAATAAAAATGTTTTGTGATGGAAGAATACCATGTGAAAATAACCGTTGAGCGCGGCGGTGAAAGCCAATGTGTCAACACGACGGCGAAGACGGCGATTTACCTGTCGGTGCTCGGTTTTGTTCTGGTTGGCATCCCGTATGTCGGATGGCCGTACCTCGCACTGTGTTTCATTGTTGCAATCAAGGCGTTGAGGCGCAAGCCGCGAGGACTTGCACTGTTGGCGTTGCTGATCGACTCCCTTTGTCTTTTCGTGAAATACGTTATTGCCGTTTCATAGTAGAGAATCTGCACAATGAGCCAATGTATCGAAATGTGGTTCAAAATTTTATAAATCAGGTCCTCAACGCAGAAATGGAGATTGGTTAAGCTGTAAAGGCAGAATTCATAATTGCCAATGGATATGATTGCTCTCAGCTGCATAAAAATGGATAATAATAAACATGAAATGACGACGGTTACTCTGAATGTGAAAAGGACGGGTGGATAAAGCGGTGGCGTCAAAAACGCATCTTTTTTCATACAATAACCAGTCGGCGGGGAGTAATTCCGATAAATATGTGTAAATTTGTGTGTGAATAAAAGGATATAACTATGTTTTCAGGAATAGTAGAGACTGCAGCCACAGTGGTTGCGCTGAGAAAAGAAGGCGGCAATCTGCACATCACAATGAAGTGCGACTTTGCCCCGGAGTTGAGAATAGACCAGTCGGTGGCCCATAATGGCGTATGCCTCACGGTGGTCGACCTTCCTGGCGACGGCACGTTTACCGTCACGGCGATTCAGGAGACGCTCGACCGCTCAAACCTCGGGTTGCTGCAGGTTGGCGACCTTGTCAACCTTGAGCGTTGCATGCCGATGAACGGACGTCTTGACGGCCACATAGTGCAGGGGCACGTAGACCAGACCGCAGTGTGCTGCGAGGTGCGCAACGTTGAGGGCAGCCGCTATTTCAAGTTTGCCTACGACGTTGATGCCGAAATGGCGCGCAAGGGCTATGTCACAGTAGAGAAAGGCTCCGTCACAGTCAACGGCGTCAGCCTTACGGTGTGCAATTCCCAGCGCGACAGTTTTGAGGTGGCAATAATCCCCTACACCTTTGAGCATACCAATTTCTGCCGCATAAAGGAGGGTACGGTTGTAAACATAGAATTTGACATCATCGGCAAGTATCTCAGCCGTTTGATGGAGTTTTCAAAATAAGCGATGACCGATTTTTATAAACTTGTTGACGAGCGTCAGAGCGACCGTGGCTACGACACGGAGCGCAGCGTGCCGCGCGAGGCGGTGATGCGCATTGTCGACGCAGCCCGCCGGGCGCCGTCGGCATGCAATTCCCAGCCGTGGCATTTCATCGTGGTCGACAAGCCGGAACTTTGTGCAGAAGTGGCAGATGCCCTGACGTCCATAGGAATGAACAAGTTTGCCTCACAGGCTCCATGCTTCATCGTATTGGTGCAGGAGGCTCCCAATTTCACCGCCCGTCTTGGCGGATGGATAAAGAACAAGCATTTTCCGCTCATCGACTGCGGCATAGCAGCGTCGTATCTCACCCTCGCAGCCGCAGATGAAGGCCTTGGCTCGTGCATGATGGGATGGTTTGACGAGAAGCGGCTGAAACGGTTGCTTGGAGTGCCGCGCAGCCGGCGAGTGCTGCTTGTGGTGTCGCTGGGCTACAGCACCCAGCCGTTGCGTCAGAAACAGCGTCGCGCGCTCGATGCCGTGATGGGCGACAATAAATATTGACTATGCAGAAGAAGCTGAAAAGTTGGATAGAGGCAACCCGACTGCGCACATTGCCCGTGTCGACGGCAGGGGTGATTGTAGCGTCGGGCTGTGCCTATAGCGATGGCTCGTTCAAGTGGCAGCCGGCGTTGTTGTGTTTTCTTTTTGCCGTACTGGCACAGGTGGCGTCCAATTTCGCCAACGAATATTTCGACTATGTCAACGGTTCAGATAAAAAAGGACGCGAAGGCTTCCGCCGCGGTGTCACCGAAGGCGACATCACGCCGCGGGCAATGCTGCGCGCCACGTTTGGAACCCTTGCCACCGCCTGCGCCGTGGGCTGCTGCCTAATTCCGTTCGGAGGCTGGCAACTGATACCGATAGGCGTTGTGGTCGCTGTTTTCGCACTCGCCTACAGTGCCGGACCCTATCCGCTGTCGCGCGTCGGACTTGGCGATGTCGCGGTGTTGGTGTTCTTCGGCTTTGTGCCTGTTTGCCTTACGTATTATGTGCAGACAGGCGAGATTACCGGCAATGTGGCCGCTGCATCGGTAGCCGTGGGGCTGATGGGATGCAACGTGTTGATTGTGAATAACTACAGGGATATGGAGGATGACCGTGAGGCGGGCAAACGCACCACCGTAGTGCGTTTTGGCCGCCGTGTCGCCGCCATTGCCTACCTCTTGTTCGGAATTGCCGCCGTTTGGCTGACTGCACCGTTGTGGGCAGAGAAGTTCTGGATATTTTTCATAGCACCCGCGATTTATTTGTGCCTGCATTGCTCCACATGGCAACGTATCCGCCGCAGCCGTGGCGCAGCTTTGAATCCGCTGCTCGGCGCCACCGCCCGCAATATGCTGGTGTATTCGTTGTTGTTGCTTGTGGTGTGTTTGATATAGCATTATGGCAGATTCCGATTATATGCCCGACGACGCAGCCTCATTTTACCAGCAGTTGGAAGGACTGCTCGACAGCGGTTGGGAAATCCGTAAAAAATATGACGCGTTGCGCGACGTGTTCAGACGCGCGGTCAATCAAGAAATAAGCTTGACCAATTTGAATTTCTCGGGGACGTTTGCCAAACTGGACTATCTGATAAAGGAAAGAGACATTTCCGAGGCAGAGTCGGTGCGTCTGCACGGCACTCGCCGCACACTCAACACCCTTTCTGAAATTTCCGACCGGCAATTGCAAGATTCAATCGGCAGCGATGTGAAGTCGGCGGCGATGCTTGTTGAGGCTCTGCTTGGCGAGCCGATTCCTAAGTCGCTGCGGCGTAAACTGCCCGTCGACGACAAGCCACGGACATGGGGCAAGTTTGACAGCGGCAACCTACGGTGTGTTGTCGACACATGGGACAACGAATATATCCACGTCACGGAAGAACGCGGCGGCTTGCCGCTGACCGTGTGCTACGGACAGCAAAACGTCTATCTGACACGCGAAGGCCGTGGCGACTGGTCGTATCTGTCGTTGCTGCTCAGACGCGGCGTGCAGCTCAACCTCGTGCGCGTGCGCTATGACAGCGAAATCTGTATGCCGGAACTCATAATCTACGAGCCCGACTATCTTGTGAACGTCACAACCATTGCTTCGTGTTTCGAAACCTATGCTGAATCGCCGCTTGTGGCTTTGGTCAATAAATTCAAGCCGCAGCCCAACACCTTGCCCATACATCTCGGAAATCTTTCCGGGCAGTATCTCGACGAGACGGTGCATCGGAGCACCCGCTCGTTTGAGGAAGGAATGATGGACTTTTTCAGAAACAATGCCTTGGGGCTTGTGGCATGCGAAGCTATGCGTAGCCGGGAAGACGTGGCAAAATTCTATGCCGATGCCCGTATGCAGAAAAGCAATGTCGAGAAACTTATAGGCAACGACTTGCCCAAAGCCGTTGGCGGCATTGACATGAGGAAGGCAGTGCTCGAACCCACATTCTTCAGCGAGGTGCTTGGCATACAAGGACGTCTCGACCTGTTGGTGGAAAAAGACGGCGAGGCGGTAATTGTGGAGCAGAAATCAGGAAAAGGAGCGTTTGTGCCGACCGCCTCGCCACATTATAATCCAAACCGTCCAAAGCCACAGGAAAAGCATCTGGTGCAGCTGATGCTCTACCGCGCCCTGTTTGTCTATGAGTTTGACAAATATGCCGGACAGCTGCGCCACGTTATGCTCCTCTATTCGCGTTATCCCGAGGGCCTTGTGTCAACGGCACAGCGTCCGGAACTGATGCTTAGGGCTATACGGATGCGCAACTTGTTGGCATATAGCGAAATCCTATATGCTTCAGAGGGTGTCGGGATGCTTGACGGACTGACTCCCGAACTGTTGAATGAGAAAAACTCCAACGGCGTGTTGTGGACAAGATACACCCGGCCCGAACTCAACGAAGTGCTGTCGCCGATACAGAATGCGTCGCCGTTGGAACGCGTCTATTTCTTCCGTTTTATGCAGTTTCTCGAAAAAGAGCATCTGCTGTCGAAGATAGGCAACAAAATCAAGGACAACAGCGGGTTTGCATCAATCTGGCTCGATTCGCTCGAAGACAAGATTGCTTCAGGCGGCATCTATTGCAACCTCACACTCGACACAGCAGCTTTTGCCGATTCTCCGGTGACCGACGTGACACTGCGGTTTGCCGATACTGACGCCGCCGACACCTCTAATTTCCGGGTGGGCGACATCGTGGTGCTTTATCCGTATAAAGAAAACACCGAGCCCAACGCCTGCGCATGGATGGTGGAACGCGGCGCGATAGCCGATATCAGTGTGGACGGCGTCAGGGTGGCACTTCACAATCCGCAGACAGACAGCCGCGTGTTTCCTCAGACCGACGGCATTCGCTGGGCGATAGAGCACGATTTGTTTGACTCGTCGACAAATGCCCTTTATGCAGGGATGCACAGTTTCCTGACCGCACCCATACGGCGGCGCGATATGCTGCTGTCGCAGCGCATGCCCGAAATCGACGCCGACAGATGCCGCAAGGGCGACTACGGCGATTTCAACACACTCGTGGAGAGAGCAAAGCAAGCCCGTGAACTGTTTCTTGTGATAGGCCCTCCAGGCACCGGCAAGACGTCGTTCGGACTGCTTAACATCCTGCGTGAGGAACTGCTTGAGGCAGACACCAGCATACTGCTGCTGTCGTACACCAACAGGGCGGTGGACGAAATTTGCAGCAAACTTAAAGAGCAGAGCATCGATTTCATACGTATCGGTTCGGAGATTTCGTGCGACAAGGCGTATCACGCAAACCTTCTTCGCAACAAAATCCAGCAGTGCCGCACGGGCGACGCTGTGGCGGGAACACTGAAAGACGCGCGTGTGGTCTGTGCCACCACCGCAGCGCTTAACTCCAATACCAATCTGTTTAAAATCAAACGTTTCGACCTTGCTATTGTCGATGAGGCGTCGCAAATCCTCGAACCCCACCTGCTGGGGCTGATGTGCGCGCGCTCAGGCAATGCCGACGCCATCTCACGCTTCGTGCTTATTGGCGACCACAAGCAGTTGCCAGCCGTTGTGCAGCAGACCGAAGCAGAGTCGAGAGTGACAGAGCCGGAGCTGCTGTCAATTGGACTGACCGACTGCCGCCGCTCACTGTTTGAGAGGTTGCTGTCGTCGTTTAAAACCGTTGACGGATATGATTGCCGCTATGTTTATATGCTTACACGTCAAGGCCGTATGCATCGCGATATAGCCGACTTCCCCAATGAGGCGTTCTATGGCGGCAGACTTGACGTGGTGCCGTTGCCGCATCAGCTGGCGGCAAACACAGCCTGCACGTCGACCGACGGCATCTGCCGACTGCTGCAATTGCGCAGGGTGGCATTTGTGGCATCGGAGAAGCCAGAAATGTCGGTTTCTGCAAAGACCAATCAGGTGGAGGCTGACATGATAGCCGCTATGGTGGAGAGAATCTTCAGGCAGGCAGACCGCTTCGACTACAGTGCGACGGTAGGAGTCATCGTGCCTTACCGCAACCAGATTGCAACCGTAAGAAACGCAATCGACAGATATGGCATCCCGGCGTTGCATTCCATAACAATCGACACCGTGGAACGCTTTCAGGGCAGCCAGCGCGACTACATAATCTACGGACTTACAGTGCAGCAGCGATGTCAGTTGAACTTTTTGACCGACAACGTATTTGAAGAAGACGGAACACTCATCGACCGTAAGCTCAACGTGGCGATGACACGCGCCCGCAAGCATCTGACAATTGTCGGAAATCCCGACATCCTCGCCGGGAGCGCAGTCTATCGCAGGCTGATGGATTTTATGAAGAGCAGGGGCTGCTATTTCAATGTCGCGTGTGAAAAATTCTGCGCTGGAGATTTCAGCGTTTAGGCGTGTCCTGCAAAAAGATAAACATCAGATATTGCTACTTTTGCCGACCAATCGGCGAAAAAAGTGAAGCGGTTAACATATTTTTGTGGGTAGAAGCTGAAAAAAGTGATAAATATCATAGGTTTTGGCTGATAGAGTGATTAATTTTGCATTCGGAAAAATAGAACTATACATATTAAACGCTGTTAAGAAATAGAAAAAATTCAATCTATAGGTATGAAAATTAAGACAGTTATTGGACTGACAAAGCGAGTGGCTTTGTTAGGTTTGGTTTTGGGTGTCAGCATGACCTCATGTGGCAAGAAAGACCAGCAGGGACAGCAGCAACAGGCTGCTCCGCAAATCGGGTTTATCACAGTAACCAAGTCGAGTGCAGATTTGGAAAGCGTTTACCCGGCAACGATTAAGGGACAGAAGGATGTACAGATACGTCCACAAGTTTCAGGATTCATTACAAAGGTTTGTGTAGACGAAGGTCAGCAAGTGTCGGCAGGACAGGTGCTTTTTGTAATCGATCAAGTGCAGTATGAGGCAGCGGTAAACCAGTGCAAGGCATCCGTTGCGGCAGCTCAGCAGCAGGTCAACAGCGCTCAGATTACCGCCAACAACAAGAAAAAACTTTTTGAGAAAAACGTGATCAGCGACTACGAGAACCAATTGGCTCAAAACGACCTCGCCGCAGCCAAAGCACAGCTGGCGCAAGCCCGCGCAGCGCTTGTCAATGCAGAGAAGAACCTCTCGTATACAGTAGTGAAGGCTCCGTCGGCAGGTTATGTCGGCTCGATTCCAAACCGTGAGGGTTCGCTTGCAAGCCCGTCTTCACAACAGCCTCTCACCACAATTTCCGACATCTCAGAGGTTTATGCCTACATTTCGTTCAACGAAAAGCAAGTGCTTGAGATGACACAAAACGGCAGCGTATCGCTTGCTAAGGCGCTCAGCGAGCTTCCGGCAGCAAAATTGAAACTCTCTGACGGCAGCTACTATTCAGAATTGGGCAAATTCTCGACGATGACAGGTATGCTCGACAACACCACCGGTTCGGCATCGGTGCGCGTGGCGTTCAAAAACCAGAACGGAATGCTCCGCAGCGGTTCTACAGGCTCTGTTGTCATCCCGGCACACTACGACAACGTAATCATTATACCTCAGTCGGCAACCACCGAATTGCAGGACAAGAAATTCGCATACGTTGTTGACAAGGCTGGCAAAGTCACTGCACGCCCAATCGAGGTGCTTGCAAACAACGACGGACAGAACTACGTGGTAACCGGCGGACTTGAAAGCGGCGACCATGTCGTTGTTCAAGGCGTAGGCGTAAGCGTCCGTGAAGGTGTGCAGATCACTCCGGTCGACATGACAGGCAAGGATCTCAGCCAGGCAGCAGGCGCACAGCAGAAGTAACAGAAAACAATAAGGAAAATTAGAATAAAGAGAAATGAAATTAGATACGTTTATCAACCGGCCGGTGCTCTCGACCGTGATATCCATCTTCATTGTGATTTTGGGTGTCGTCGGAATGTTGTGGTTGCCAATCACGCAGTATCCTGACATTGCGCCTCCAACAATCCAGGTTTCGACAACCTATACCGGTGCCGACGCCAAGACTGTGCTCAACTCCGTGATTGCGCCTATCGAGGAGCAAATCAACGGTGCTGAAGGCATGACATATATCCAATCAACGGCAACCAATACAGGTAGCGCCACGATTACAGTTTATTTCGAGCAGGGCTTCGACCCCGACATGGCTGCCGTCGATGTACAGAACCGTGTGGCAAAGGCGCAGAGTATGCTCCCTGCCGAGGTGACAAGAGTGGGTGTGATTACGCAGAAACGACAGACGTCAATGCTGCTTGTGTTCTCGCTCCTTTCTCCAAACGGCAAGTTTGAGCAGGAATTCATCGAAAACTATATGAAAATCAACGTCATCCCGCAGATTCAGCGTGTGAACGGCGTGGGAGACGCGATGGTGATGGGTGCCGACTACTCTATGCGTATCTGGCTCAAGCCAGACGCCATGGCACAGCACAACCTTATGCCTTCCGATGTAAGTGCGGCTCTCGCCGACCAGAACATCGAGGCTGCTCCGGGTCAGTTCGGTGAAAACGGCGGAACGGCATTCCAATATGTGATGCGCTACCGCGGACGTCTGATTACTCCAGAAGAGTTTGACAAGATTATCATCCGCGCCGACAAAGACGGCAACGTCCTCTATCTGAAAGACGTGGCAACTATGGAGCTTGGCCGTGTAAGCTACGGTTTCAAGGGCAAGACAAACGGTCATCCAGCCGCTTCCGCCATCATCTTCCAGACTGCGGGCTCCAATGCGACTCAGGTTATCAAGGACGTTGAGGCAAAAATCAACGAGGCAGGAAAAGAGCTTCCAAACGGATTGGAATTCAACGTTTCAATGAACACCAACGACTTCCTATACGCATCAATCGAAGAGGTTATCAAGACCCTTATCGAGGCGTTTATCCTCGTGTTCCTTGTGGTTTACGTGTTCCTTCAGGACTTGCGTTCAACCATTATCCCCGCAATTGCCATTCCGGTGGCGTTGATTGGTACGTTCTTCGGACTTTATCTGATTGGCTTCTCAATCAACTTGTTGACACTCTCGGCATTGGTGCTCGCCATTGCGATTGTGGTCGACGATGCGATTGTGGTGGTCGAGGCGGTGCATGCCAAACTTGACGAGGGCTACACCTCGGCACGTGTTGCGGCAATCGACGCAATGCGGGAGATTGGCGGCGCGATTGTCTCAATCACCCTTGTCATGATGCTTGTGTTTATTCCAGTGTCGTTTATGTCAGGAACGTCGGGCGTGTTCTATCGCCAGTTTGGTTTGACAATGGCAATCGCCATCGGACTGTCGGCATTGAACGCATTGACCCTGTCGCCGGCTTTGTGTGCGGTGTTCCTTAAACCTCACAAGGCAGATGGCGGCTCCAAGAAAGTGTCGTTTGTAAAGGCATTCCACGAAGGATTCAACCGCAATTATGAGAAACTGCTCGTCCGCTACAAAAAATGGGCAGGATTCTTCATCAATCATAAAATCACGGCATTCGGCGTTGTGGCAGCCAGCATCGTGGCGCTTGCCGCAATGATGATGACCACGTCGACCGCTTTGGTTCCTAATGAGGACACCGGCGTGTTGTTCTGTATGGTCAACATGCCGCCTGCAACGTCGCTTGATAAAACAGAGGCCACACTTGCCAAGGTGGACAAGATTCTTGCCGCCAATCCGGCAGTCGAGTCGCGTACGGAGATTCTTGGTTACAGCTTTATCGCCGGTCAGGGCAACACGTACGGTACGTTTATCATAAAGCTCAAGGACTGGAGCGAACGTGAGAAAGGACAGGATGCAACAAGCGTGCTCGGACAGCTTTACGGCGCAGTGGGTCAGCAGATAAAAGACGCCACAGTGATGATGTTCCAACCACCGATGATTTCCGGTTATTCGGTAACCAGCGGTTTCGAGCTTCAGCTGCAAGACAAGACCGGAGGCGACATCAACAAGTTTTTCCAGATTTATCAGCAATTCATCGGCGCGCTCAACCAGCGTCCGGAAATCCAGCAGGCTTACTCAACGTTTAACCCGACATTCCCGCAGTATATGGTCAATGTCGATGTTGCCAAGACCAAGCAGGCGGGAATCAGCCCGAGCGTTGTGTTGTCGACGCTGCAAGGCTACTATGGCGGTATGTATGTGTCGAACTTCAACCGCTTCGGTAAACTTTACCGTGTTATGATGCAGGCCGATCCAAGCGCACGTATCTCACCGGAAACGCTGAATCAGGTGAAAGTGCGTGTAGGCAACGAAATGTCGCCTATCACCAACTTCATCACGCTTGAGCGCGTCTACGGACCAGATATCATCTCGCGCTTCAACCTGTTTACCTCGATTTCTGTCAGCGGTACGCCAAATCCAGGTTACAGTAACGGTGACGCCATCAAGGCCATCCAGGAAGTAGCGGCACAGACATTGCCTATGGGCTACGGCTATGAGTTCTCAGGAATGACGCGTGAGGAGCAGAATTCATCAGCGGCGTCGACTGCAATCGTGTTCGGACTTTGTCTGCTCTTTGTCTACCTGCTTCTGTCGGCACAATATGAAAGCTACATCCTGCCGCTGTCGGTTATCTTGTCTATTCCGTTGGGCTTGATGGGATCATTCCTCTTTGCGAAGATTTTTGGTGTTAACAACAACATCTATCTGCAAATCGGTTTGATCATGCTTATCGGTCTGTTGGCAAAGAACGCCATCCTTATTGTAGAGTTCGCTCTTGACCGCCGCAAGACGGGAATGAGCATCGTGGGCGCCGCTATCGCCGGTGCGGCAGCGCGTCTGCGTCCTATTTTGATGACAGGCTTCGCAATGATTATCGGTCTGTTGCCGCTGATGCTTGCCAACGGTGTAGGCGCCAACGGTAACCGTTCGCTTGGAACCGGTGCTGTCGGCGGTATGTTGATTGGTATGATTCTTCAGGTGCTTATCGTTCCGGCATTGTTCGTTGCGTTCCAAAAGATTCAGGAGAAGATACAGCCGCTGAAGTGGAAGGACACAGACAACGCTGAAATCGACGATCAGATTGAGCAATATTCACGCAATTAATAAAGAGTGAAATCAATGAATAAAAGCAAATTATTAAGTGCAGCACTCGTAGTGGCAATCGCCACTACGACGGCAAGCTGCCATATCTATAAGAAATTCGAGATGCCAGAGGAAGGCATCGCCGGCGAGGTCGCTGCAGCCCAGAAAGAGGCTGTCGACTCAACGGCTCTCGGCAATGTGAAATGGGAACAGGTGTTTACCGACCCGCAGTTGCAGGCGCTCATTCAGATAGCTCTCGACAGCAATGTCGATCTTGAGAACGCCCGTCTGAATGTGGATATCGCCAAAGCTCAGCTGCAGGGCGCCAAGCTCAGCTATCTGCCGAGCGTGGCTTTGACGCCCAATGGCGGAACGGCTTCCTATGGAGGCTCGAAAATAACGAAAGACTCGTGGTCGTACACCATCCCGGCTACCGCAAGCTGGGAAATCGACGTGTTCGGAAAGTTGCTCAACAACAAGCGCAACGCCGAGGCGGCGGTGCTTCAGACAGAGGCATATCGTCAGGCAGTGCGCTCGCAGATAATCAGTGGAGTGGCAAACTGCTACTACACCATCGCAATGCTCCAGCGTCAGTTGCAGATTCTCAACGAGACATCGGCAATCTGGCAGGAAAGCATCAAGACGATGCAGGATTTGAAAGAGGCAGGACGCTACAACGAAGTGGCAGTGGTGCAGAGCAAGGCCAACTATGCAAGCCTGCTCGCAACCATACCGCAAGTAGAGGAGTCGCTTCATCAGGTCAACAGCAGCCTGTCGCTGCTCTTGAACCGTCCGCAGCAGACATGGGTTGTCGACTCATCCTATGAGCCGAGTTTCCCGGAATATATGGAGAAAGGCGTGCCGATGTCGTATCTTGCGGCCCGTCCAGACGTGCAGGCAGCAGAGCAGTCGCTCGCAATGGCATATTACGCCACCAACACAGCGCGTGCGGCATTCTATCCAAGCCTTGTAATTTCGGCAGGCGGCGGCTTTACCAACCTGCTCGGAAGCGTTATCGTAAACCCGGGCAAATGGTTCTATCAGCTTGCCGGACAGCTAACGGCGCCCCTCTTCAGCCGCGGACGCAACATAGCCACGCTGAAGGCAGCCAAACTGCAGCAGCAGCAGACGCTCAACACGTTTGAGCACACAGTGCTTGCCGCCGGAGCTGAAGTGGGCGATGCTTTGGTGAGCTACAACAAGAACAAGCAGCGCAGCGCTCTGCTCGTCGACCAGGTTGACAATCTGTCGAAAGCCGTTGAATACAACAACGACCTTATGAAGTACAGCACAGCCACCTATCTGGAAGTGCTTACGGCACAACAGTCGCTTCTCAACGCACAAATGTCGCAGCTGCAATGTGAACTTCAAGTGCGTCAGGCAGCCATCAGCCTCTATCAGGCTCTCGGCGGCGGACGTTGATATAATATTAATTACCTTAATCAGAAACACAATGATTAGTCCATTAGCATTTGTTGACCCGACAGCGAAAATCGGCGACAACGTAACAATTTATCCTTTCGCTTTTATCGACAAGGATGTGGAGATAGGCGACGGATGCATCGTGATGCCTAATGCCAGCATTATGCAAGGTGCGCGCCTCGGCAAGAATGTGAAGGTGTATAATAACGCAATCGTAAGCGCGTCGCCTCAAGACTTCCGCTGGAAAGGCGAAATGTCGTACGTCATCATCGGCGACAACACCGTGATACGCGAGATGGCGATAATCAACCGCAGCATCCACGAGGGCGGCGCCACCAAGGTGGGCGCAAACTCGTTTGTGCTTGCGGATTCGCACATCGGCCACGACAGCGAGATCAGCGACCATTGCGTGGTTGGCAACAACGTGCAGATTGCCGGAGATGTGTTTATAGACTCTTGCTCGATTCTTTCCACCGGCGTGAAAGTGTTTGAAAACAGCCACATTGGTAAATGGGTGTTTGTCAAAGGTGGATGCCGCGTTTCGGGCAATGTGCCTCCTTTCATCATCCTTGCCCACAATCCGGCTGTCTATTATGGCGTGAACGCAACGATTATGCGGCATAAGGACAACTTCAATGAAGAAGAAATCGACGATATCGCAAAAGCATACCGCCACATCTATCAGTGCAACGTGTCGCTCTTCAACGCCGTAAAACGCATTGAGGCCGACATCCCTGAAAGTAAGTCGCGTGATGCCATCCTTGATTTCATCAAGAAGAACGACAACAAGATTGTAGCATTGCCTAAACTGGACATGTATTAACGGTCGCAGTTGCAGACCATAAACAAGCGAGGCCGGGCAGAAATTGCCTGGTCTCGCTTCTTTTCGCGTTTAAGGCTCTTCTGAGGTGAAAAAATATGTTGCTGTCTGATAGAATGTTGGCATTCTTGGCTCAATTTTTTTGAAAAAAATATCCCGAAAATTTTGTGGGATAGAAAAAAGGCATTACCTTTGCAACCGAAATCAACAAAACGTTGACTCCGTAGCTCAGTTGGTAGAGCAAATGACTCTTAATCATTGGGTCGAGAGTTCGAGCCTCTCCGGGGTCACAAAGCAGTCGCTGAAAAGTGGCTGCTTTTTTTATTTCTGCCGGCCACAGGCAGTGGCGTACCTCCAGCACGCATCCGCGCGTACCGGGTTATGGAAGAGTGTTGTCGCTCCGCGACGATGGACATACCGATGTGGGACGGTTTTGTCAATGTCAATCAAATGGCGAGGGCAACCGCCGAAGGGCGGTTGTATAAATCAAGGAAAATATTTTTGCAAGAAATTTTGCATCGGCGATTTCGGGAAAGTTGAGTCTGCGGAATCGCAACCATCCTGGAGAAGCCGTCGTACCCTCCGCGCAGCATCTCTCTACAACCGCTCTTCGGCGGTAGTTGCGCATGCCACCAGTGTCACGGGGTAGGCAAGCCAACCCCGTGCTAACATGTGAAACCGCTCTTCGGCGGTTTCCCCTACGCGCGGCATCTCTCTACAACAGTTCTTCGGGTGTTTTAGAGGATAATCGGAGATATTATTTTTATTGTGTTTGATTTGCGTTAACTTTGCCGTCGTTAAAGGATTCGGATATGGATATAACGCAAGGCCTTGTCGGATGCTGTCTTATCGTTGTGAATACAGTTGCATTCATCGTGTATGGCATAGACAAATATAGGGCACGAAACGGCAAATGGCGCATACCGGAGGCAACGTTGCTGATGCTGGCGGTTGTGGGCGGAAGCGTCGGAGCGTGGCTCGGCATGAAGGCGTGGCATCACAAGACAAGACACAGGAAGTTTCGGTATGGTGTCCCTGTAATTCTGCTGTTGCAGATTGTGGTGGCGACTCTTTTATATGTGAATCATTGTGTGGGAAAATGTTATTAAAACTACTGATAATATGAAACTGAACAAAATACACCATGTGGCAGTGATTTGCTCCGACTATGAGCGGTCGAAGCGTTTCTATGCAGACGTGCTCGGGTTGAAGATTGTGAGCGAGCACTATCGTAAGGAGCGCGACTCCTGGAAGGCAGACTGCTGGCTCGGCGGAACGTATGTTGTGGAGCTGTTCTCTTTTCCGAATCCTCCAGCGCGTCCTTCCCGTCCGGAAGCCGCCGGTCTGCGCCATCTTGCCTTCGAAGTCGACGACGTTGCCGCAGCTGTAGGCGAGGTTGAGGGAAAAGGCGTAGCCTGCGAGCCGATACGCACGGATGAATATACCGGCAAACGGTTTGTGTTTTTCAGCGATCCTGACTGGTTGCCTATTGAATTGTATGAGAAGTGATGCGGAATTGCAGTCAAAATGCAGCAATAAGCAGGTGATGTGGCGAAGATGAGAGGTAGGCAACCGGTACGTGTGCAATATTACGACTCGCCGTGCGGAGAGATGGTCTTGGCGTCTGTGGGAGAGGCTTTGTGTCTGTGCGACTGGAACGGGATGCCATGCGCCTGCCGCAACAAGCGCCGGCTTGCGCGCCGGCTGAATGCGGAATTTCTGGTTGAAACATCCGCCGTGCTCGAGCAAGCAAAGAAACAACTTGAAGACTACTTTGCATGCCGCCGCAAGGCTTTCGACATCCCGCTGCGTCTTGTGGGAACGGATTTCCAACAGCAAGTGTGGGAAGCATTGCTCGGCATACCATACGGAGAGACTGTGAGCTACAAAGATATTGCCCTGAGCGTTGGCAATCCTGAAGGCGTCAGAGCCGTGGCGCAAGCCGTCGGGGCAAACGGCATAGCAATTTTTATTCCATGCCATCGCGTCGTGGGCAGCAACCATTCCCTGACCGGCTTTGCCGGAGGATTGGAGGCAAAAAGAATGTTGCTTGAAATAGAAAACAAAAACAAAACGAAGATATTATGACCATACATCAGATTGCGTTCAGTCCCACTGGAGGCACACGCCGCGTCAGCGAGCTGCTGTGCAGCGGCATTGAGGCAAAAAGCATACTTACAGAACTTTGTGTAAAAGAAGAAGAGCTGTGCTTGCCAAGTATAGCAGCCGGCGACTTGGTGGTTGTCTCGATGCCGGTATATGCCGGGCGCGTGCCGGCATTGGCTGTGGAAAGGCTGAATGCCGTTGAGTCAAACGGTGCCACCTGTGTGATTGTCGCCGTTTACGGCAACAGAGCCTACGAGGATGCTTTGGTTGAAATGCAGGATGTGGCGACAGCGCAGGGATTCAACGTTGTAGCAGCCGTTGCCGCCAACGCAGAGCACAGCATTTGCCGTATGTACGGCGCCGGCAGGCCTGACGCTGCCGATGCCGGAGAGCTGGCATCCTTTGGCAGAGCCATTCTTGAGAGGGTGCAAGGCGGCAAACCGTTCGGCCGTCTAGCATTGCCAGGCAACCGCCCGTACAAGCAAGGCTGCAGCGGACCTTTTCCTGTGGCAAACCAAGACTGTACGGAATGCGGTGTCTGCGCGAGCCAATGCCCGACAGGTGCAATATCTGCCGACAATCCAAAAGATAACAACAACCAGCTCTGCATCGGCTGTATGCGGTGCGTGTCGGTCTGCCCGTCGCATGCGAGGGGCATCGGCGAGTCTCTGAAAGTGTTGGCAGCCCGCCTTGAACCGCTCTGCCGTGATCGGAAAAAGAACGAGTTGTTTTTGTGTTAAGCCTTTCCCGGCTTCACGCGGTTTCTTTCGAGCTCCTGAAGGCTTTCCATCTTCTTTGACTCAAGGAACTCGTAAATGCCGCACAAGTGCTCGCGTACGCGGCCGTGGCCGAATTCGTATACCTTGCTGACAAGTCCGTCGAGGAAGTCGCGGTCGTGACTCACCACGATGAGCGTGCCATCGAAGTCCAGTAGGGCTTGCTTGAGCACGTCCTTTGTCTTGAGGTCAAGGTGGTTGGTCGGCTCGTCAAGGATAAGCAGGTTGACGGGTTCCAACAGGAGTTTGAGTATGGCAAGGCGAGTGCGTTCGCCACCAGACAGCACCTTCACTTTCTTTGTCGACTCCTCTCCTCCGAACATAAATGCGCCGAGAAGGTCGCGAATCTTGTTGCGCACATCGCCTTTAGCCACGTCGTCGATGGTCTGGAACACCGTTAGCTCGCCGTCGAGCAGCGAAGCTTGATTTTGTGCGAAGTAGCCAATCTGCACGTTGTGTCCGAGTTCGAGTTTTCCTTCGTTTTGCAGTTGCCCCATAATGCATTTCACGAGAGTCGACTTTCCTTCGCCGTTTCGCCCCACGAAGGCAATCTTGTCGCCGCGTTCAACGGTAAGGTTGACACCGCTGAAAACATTCTTGCCGTCGAACGACATTGCCACATCGCTCATTTGCACAGGGTAGGCACCGCTGCGCGGACTCGGAGGAAACTTCAGCCGGAGTCGGCTTGTGTCTTCCTCGTCCACCTCTATGAGTTGGAGTTTCTCAAGCATTTTTACGCGGCTCTGCACCTGCAGAGTCTTGGAATACGTGCCTTTGAAACGCTCGATGAATTCCTTTGTGTCGGCAATCATCTTCTGCTGCTCCTCATATTGTTTCATCTGCTGTTCGCGACGCTCCTTGCGCAACTCCAGATATTGGCTGTAAGTTGCCTTGTAGTCGTATATCCGTCCCATTGTCACCTCGATGGTGCGAGTGGTTATGTCGTCGACAAACTTGCGGTCGTGGCTTATCACCACCACGGCTTTTGAACTGTTGCAGATAAAGTCCTCAAGCCATCCGATCGACTCGATGTCGAGGTGGTTTGTAGGCTCGTCAAGAAGCAGCACGTCGGGCGACTTGAGCAGCAGTTTCGCAAGCTCGATGCGCATGCGCCATCCGCCCGAAAACTCGCTGGTTGGGCGGTTGAAGTCCTCGCGCTCGAAGCCCAGGCCGAGAAGCGTTTTCTCAACATCCTCCTCGAAATGAGTCATGTCGATTGCGTAGAACTTCTCAGAAAGCGTTGACACATTCTCGATGAGCTGCATGTATTCATCGCTGTCATAGTCGGTGCGTGTCAAGAGTTCGTTGTTGATGCGGTCTATCTCCGCCTGGATTTGGTGCAGATGAGCGAAAGCCTGGCTTGTCTCCTCAAATACGGTGCGGCCGTCCTCGGTCATCAAATGTTGGGGAAGATAGGCGATTACGCAATCTTTAGGCGCGGAGACAGAGCCGCGTGTGGCTGTCCGCACGCCGGCGATAATCTTCAGCAAAGTGCTCTTTCCTGCGCCGTTCTTGCCCATAAGGGCTATACGGTCTTTCTCGTTTATCTGAAAGGAAATGTCCTTGAATAGGGTGGTGCCGCCAAATTCGACGGTCAGTCCATCAACTGTAATCATAAAAGTTTCTTGTGCTTGTGTTTAAAAAAAAACGCTGCAAAAGCAGATGCATGCCGCTGCTTTTGCGTATGCGTATCGAGCCGCTTTTCTTCTGCAAAGGTAGTGCTTTTATTGGAATATCCGAGAACCGCAAAGCAGATCCCGTTAATCAGTCAGCTTGTTGCGAGCCTCGGAAGGCGTCATGCCATAAGCGTCACGATAGCACTTCGTGAAATAAGCCGGAGAAGAGAATCCTATCTCATATGCTATCTCACTTATGGTTTTGTCGGTTGAGGTTATAAGGACGCGCCCTCTTTGCATCCTTAATTTGCGCATAAGCTCAACCGGGGCATAATTTGTCAGCGCCTTAATCTTTCGGTAAAACTGAGAGCGTTCAAACCCCATTTTTGAAGCAATCGCGTCGACGCTGAGATCCGCATCGCCCATTTCGGTCTGGAATAGATTGAGGAAGCGGTTATAAAACTCATTGTCAATGTCTTCCGCCGGTTTCGCCAGTCCGTTGTTGTTCGCGTGAGGCACTGATGACGACAGCCAAAGCTCTTTTATGCGTTTCCTGTTGGCAATCAGACTTGAGCATCGCGCTTTCAGCACCGAACTGTTGAAAGGCTTTGACAGATATCCGTCGGCACCGCTGTCGTATCCCTGCGCTCTCTGCTCGTCCATGGAGCAGGCCGTAAGCAGCAATACGGGAATGTGGGAAGTGGAAAGCTCTTTTTTTATCCGCCGGCAACATTCCAGACCATCCATAACCGGCATCATTACATCACAGATTATGAGGTCAGGCACATATTTAGCGGCAAGTTTCACTCCCTCCTTGCCGTTTGAGGCCGTGATTATATTGTAATTACCGTTTAATAATTCTCCGACAAGTTTTTGAATGTCAGAGTTGTCATCTATAATCAATACTATCGGCTTGTCTGTGTCGAAAACCGGATGGGTCTCAACGTCTTCAATCTCCGCCACAGCGTCGTTGCCGACAATGCGCTTGACGGCGGGGACAGCGGTCTGCGCCACATGCCGTATGGGTAGAGTCACCGTAAACACCGAACCTTTGTTTGGCGTGCTTTCAGCGGAGATTGTGCCTCCGTGAAGCTCAACGAAAGCTTTGGCTAGTGAAAGCCCTATGCCGGAACCATTGGAATGGATGCGGTCCACCTGATAAAATCGGTCAAAGATATTGCCAATGTCACACTGGCTTATGCCTTCTCCGGTGTCGGCGACTTTTAATGTGAGATTTGTGGCGTCACAGTCGTAAGACACGGTTATGGATCCGTTGTCGGGAGTGTGTTTGAAGGCATTGGAGAGAAGGTTGAAAAACACACGTTCCATCTTTTCTGAGTCAATGGCGATAGGCAGAGGTTTCACTGAGCCTTCCAATGAAAGTTTTATGTCACGCTTTCTGGCAATTGCATAAAACGACTCCATCCAGTCGCGGATCAGTATGCTGAAGTCAACCTCCGACAGATTTATATCCAATTTTCCATTTTCATATTTGCGGAAATCGAGAATTTGGTTGATAAGACGTTGGAGTATCTTTACATTCTTATCGGCAATCTTCATAAGGGTTTGCTGCTGCGTGGTCAGATTGTCGGCGCAGGCAAGCTGTGCCACAGGTTCGGAGATGAGAGTCAAAGGGGTGCGCAGGTCGTGTGACACGTTGGTGAAAAACAAAAGCTTTGACTGTGTGGCCTCTTGAAGCTGCTCGTTGAGAAGCTTCTGCTTGTCGCGCTCATCTTCGAGAAGCCTGTTCTGCAGCATCAGTTCCTTCTGATGCCTGCTGCGTTGCCAATATGCGCGTAGCAAAAGGAATCCGACACCGAAGAGCAGTATTATGATTGCGATGCTTGCATAGAAAAGCGAAGTCTGTGATGAATGCTGCGCCCAATAGTCGTCAATCCGGGCTTTCAGCTGCTTCATTTTCCCAGTTTCTTCCTTGAGAGCCTCGTTTTGCATAAGGAGAATGTCGGCATTGCTCAAGTCGACAGCAGAAGAAGCGGGAATGATGGTTTCTTTCTTATACGGTTTGTTCTTGAGGATGGCAAGGGCGGTGCGGATAAGGCGATGACCCTCCGTAGGGTAAAGAAACGTGGCGTCGATCACGCTGTCGGCAACCGCCTTGATGCCGATGTCGGGAGCCGCATCGATGCCGATTATTTTAATGCCGTCACGACCAAGACGGCGAGCCACCTCCGAAGCACCTATCGCCATCCGGTCGTTGTGGGCGTATATCAGGTCGACATTGGGATAAATGCTCAACAACGAATCCACCACAGGAATTGCGTCCTCTTTTTTCCAATTTCCCGGTGCGCTTGCCAATATTTTGCCTCCTGATGATTCAAATTCTTTTACAAAACCGTTGTGGCGTCCCTCAGCAGGCGTAGACCCTTTCCTCCCGAAAATCTCAATGGCATTTGCACCACTGCCAATTAGCAAACGGGCATAATGAGCCGCTGATTTACCAATGCCTTCATCGTCAACGCCGATTCGTGCGGTGTATGAGTCGCCGATAATATTTCGGTCGAAAATAAGCACGGGAGTGCCATTCTCGTACACGTCTTTTATTACAGGAGTCAGGGCTGCGGCCTCGTTTGGGGAAACAATGATTATGTCGAATCCGTTTTTCACAAAATATCGGATATCCTCAATCTGCTTGGTGTTGCTGTCGTCGGCAGAGCGTATTTCCACAACGGCATCCTCGTGAAACATTATTTCACGATTAATCTCGTCATTCATCTTCTTGCGCCAGTCATCCTGGCTGCATTGCGACACGCCGATTTTGTAGACCTTGCTCTCGGTGCATCCGGACAAAGCTATGATAATTGTCAGCGCAAGGCTGTATGATAGAAACCTTAACATCGGCATCAGAAACTTAGTGTTTTTCGCAAAGATAGTCATAAAACGATGAAAAAGAGTGCATAAGATATCAAAAATCGTGCAATGCAACATGATTGATGGCCTATGCACGATTTTTGATAGCCTATTTTTCGGCATGGCAGTAGTTTTGCGACAACAAAACAGCAGCGCTTGGCTTCGACAGTTTTTCTATTGATTGCGCTGCATGCTGTTGAGGAAAAAACAATAACAAAAAACTATAATGACTATGAATCAAACTCTTGTTACCGGCAGAAAATCGTTTCTGCTTCAGATAGTCCCAGTGATGCTCTGCTTCTTTGCAATGGGATTTGTCGACCTTGTGGGCACTGCGTCCAACTATGTGCAGAAAGACTTGAATTTGACCGATTCGCAGGCAAATCTCTTTCCGTCGCTTGTGTTCTTCTGGTTTCTGATATTCTCAGTGCCCACTGGCATGCTGATGAATAAGATAGGAAGAAAGAGCACTGTGCTGATAAGCTTGATTGTTACTGCGATATCATTGTTTATTCCGGTGTTTGGAAACAGCTACGTTGCAATGCTCGCCTCGTTTTCGCTGCTTGGCATAGGCAATGCGATTATGCAGACGTCGCTCAATCCATTGGTGACCAACTTGATAAGTAGCGAAAAACTTGCGTCGACCCTTACGTTCGGGCAATTCATCAAGGCTATAGCCTCATTTCTTGCGCCCGTGATTGCCGCTTGGGGGGCTACAACGATGCTTCCTACATTCGGTCTCGGGTGGAGAGCCCTGTTTGTGATATATGCAATTGTCAGTTTGCTGTCGATTTCCCTTTTGGCTGCGACACCGATAGACGAAGAAAAACCAGACAAGGCGTCAGGTATTGTAGCCTGTCTGAAACTGCTCGGACGTCCGTTCATCCTACTTTGTTTCATAGGCATCATGTGCCATGTCGGAATAGATGTCGGGACAAACACCAGCGCTCCAAAAATAATCATGGAGCGACTCGGACTTCCGCTTGAAGAGGCTGGATTCGCCACCGGTATTTATTTCATCTTCCGCACGATTGGATGTTTCCTCGGAGCGATTATCCTTCGCACCATATCTCCTAAAACGTTTTTTGCCATAAGTGTTATGATGATGTTGGCAGGAATGTGCATCTTGTTAGTGTGCGACACCATCACCCCGCTGTATGCAGGTATCGGGCTGATTGGATTTGGAAATTCAAACATCTTTTCGGTCGTGTTTTCACAAGCCCTTGTCTATGCACCCAGCGAAAAAAATGAAGTTTCTGGGCTGATGATCATGGGCCTCTTCGGAGGAACGGTGTTTCCACTTGCGATGGGTTATGCTGCCGACGCGATCGGTCAAGTCGGAGCGGTTGCCGTGATGACGGTAGGCGTGGCATATCTTCTTTACTATACTCTGAAAATTAGGAAAATATAAATATAAACAAAATCTTACCAATCAACATGAACGACTTAGTAGTAGGAATGGGCGAAGCCTTGTGGGACGTCCTTCCGGAAGGTAAAAAAATAGGTGGCGCGCCCGCCAATTTCGCATATCACGTTTCTCAATTCGGACTTCCGAGCTGTGTGGTCAGCGCAGTGGGCGACGATGATCTCGGCAGGGAGATAATCGAGAACTTCACGGCCAAAGGCCTTAAACAACTTATAGCCGATGTGCCATATCCAACAGGGACAGTGCAGGTTGAGATTGACCAGTCGGGAGTGCCTCAGTATGAAATCAAGGAAAACGTGGCATGGGATAACATCCCCTATACCGAACGACTTGAATCGCTTGCCGAAAGGACAACGGCAGTCTGCTTCGGCTCTCTTGCCCAACGCAATGTCGTGTCGCGCAACACGATCAACCGTTTCCTCGACGTCGTGTCACGTAATGAGGAAAATCTGATAGTGTTTGATGTGAATCTGCGTCAAGGGTTCTATAACAAGGAAATCCTTTGTAATTCCATGAAGCGATGCAACATCTTGAAGATAAACGATGAGGAGTTGGTGACCGTAAGCCGTATGTTCGGCTATCCCGGCATCGACCTCCAGGACAAATGCTGGATTCTTCTCGGTAAGTATAATCTTAAGATGCTGATACTCACGTGCGGAATAAACGGCAGCTATGTGTTCACTCCAGGCAACGTGTCGTTTCAGCCTACGCCCAAGGTTGAGGTGGCCGACACGGTAGGGGCTGGCGACAGTTTCACAGCAGCGTTTATATCCTCTGTCCTGAAAGGGAAGAGCGTGTCGGAGGCACATTCATTGGCAGTGCGGACATCTGCTTTTGTCTGCACTGAGAAAGGGGCTATGCCGACGCTCCCTACGCAATTTACGGAGTGAAGCCGACGCTTCTCATGATATGGTGAGTTCGGGTGTGTCCCCCGTTTTTATTGGAAAAAGCGCAAGGATATGGCTATAAACGGGAAAGGTGTTGTTGAAGAGACGGAATGTTTCGAACTTCGCGCCATGAAGCAATGTCAACGTTGGCAGGCTATATGACACTCTTCCGTGGCAGCGAGCCGGCGGCGCTCATGCGGCCGGATGGCGTTAAAAAATAAGGTTCAAATGACTAGTCATTTGAACCTTTGATTGTCGGGGTGAGAAGACTCGAACTTCCGACCTCCACGTCCCGAACGTGGCGCGCTAACCAACTGTGCTACACCCCGAGTCCGAAAATCGAATGCAAAGGTACTCACTTTTCTGAATATTGCAATGTTTTTGCGGATATTTTTTTATTGCAGGGCAAAATTTTTATTTAAAGACGCGTTTGCGTCGGTGCTTGTCAATGCGCTTCAAGCCAGTTTGCGCCCGAGCCGCAGTCGGCAACGAGAGGTACAGTTCCGCTGAAGGCAGCCTCCATCTCTTCTTTTACAATGCGGGACACAGAATCCTCTTCGCCAGGAACGACGTCGAAGTTCAACTCATCGTGCACCTGCAGCAGCATCTTCGACCGTATTCCATCGCGGTCAAACCGACGGTAAATGCGGTTCATCGCGATTTTGATGATGTCGGCAGCAGTTCCCTGTATTGGAGCGTTGATTGCGTTTCGCTCGGCATATCCGCGCACCACGGCGTTTCGCGATGTTATGTCGGGAAGCATGCGGCGCCGTCCGAACAGGGTTGTCACGAAGCCTTTCTCCTTCGCCATCTCGATACTTTGGTCCATAAACCGACGCACGCCGGGGAATGTCTTGAAGTAGCCTTCAATCAGTTGCTTGGCCTCGCTGCGAGGTATTTGCAGTCGCTCCGACAGTCCGAATGCCGAAATGCCGTAAATCATACCGAAGTTTGCGGTTTTTGCTTTCCGTCGCTGGTCGTCGGTCACGTCTTCGGTGCGTTCGTGGAAAATTTTGGCGGCAGTGGCACGGTGGATGTCCTCGCCGGCAAGGAAAGCCTCCACGAGCGCCTCGTCCTTGCTGATGTTTGCCACGATGCGCAGCTCAATCTGCGAATAGTCGGCAGAGAAGAACGAGTGCCCGTCGTCAGGGATGAACGCTTTGCGGATTTCCCGTCCGTCGTCGTTTCTGATAGGGATGTTCTGCAGGTTCGGGTTTGTCGACGACAGGCGTCCAGTGGCCGTGACAGTCTGATTGTAGGTGGTGTGGATTTTTCCCGTGTGAGGGTTTATAAGTTCGGGGAGAGCATTGACGTAGGTTGACAGAAGCTTCTTTATCTTTCGGAACTCCAGGATCTTGCCCACGATGGGGTGTTTTCCCGACAGCTTCTCAAGCACCTCCTCCGTGGTGGAGTATTGCCCGGTTTTAGTTTTTTTCGCTTTCTCGTCGATTTTCAGTTTGTCGAACAGCACTTCGCCCACCTGTGCCGGCGAGCCCACGTTGAACTGTATTCCCGCAAGGTCGATGCATGCCCGCTCGATGTCGGCAAGACGCTGAGTCAGGGCTTTGGAGTAGGCGGCAAGGGCGTCTGTGTCGATGCGCACGCCAGTGTGCTCCATGTCGGCGAGCACCTCGACGAGCGGCAGCTCGATGTCGTGGAGCAGATGCGCCATTTTTTCCTCCTCGAGTTTCTTGTCAAACACAGGCTTCAGCTCGAGGCATGCCGCGGCACGTGCGCAAGCCACCTTGGCTATATCCTCGATTTCAAGCGAGAGCGCCGGGTTAAACTTGTTGGCCTTTGCCGTGGCGGGCAGCTGATAGTCGGGCAGAATTTTTTTCAGATATATCTCCGCCAGCCGGTTTATTGAATGGCTCATCTCCGGTTGCAGCAGATAGTGCGCGATGGCGACATCATAGTAGGGCGCCGCTAATTTCTCAGCAATGTTGAGCGCCACCACCATATCGAATTTCAGGTTTATGCCCACTTTCTCCACAGTTTCCGATTTAAGGATGCGCAAAATGTCGAAAGCCGACTCCTCGGTGGCTTCAAGATAGAAAGCCTCGTCGGGGCTCAGTGCCACAGCGATGCCGGCAAGAACAGCCTCCATGGCGTTTGGCGCGGTGCAGACCATGTGGATTCCTATTGTTTTCTGCGACAACGCCTTGTCGACAAGCTCGTCGATGTTGGCATCGGTTGCGATGATCGTTTTGCAGGTATGCTCGGTTGGCGCAGGCTCCGCCTCTGCGGTTGCCGCGTCAGTTATGTCGTCGCCGAAGAGCGAAAGTTCGCCGAAAGCGGGCGCAGGCTTTGGAGCAGGCTTTGCCTCCGCCTTGTCGCCGAGCACGCGCGACAGCAACGAGCGGAACTCCAGTTTGCCGAAGATGTCGCGGATGGCGGCTTCGTCGACAGGGTGGCGGCTGTAAGCCTCCTCGTCGAATTCAATCGGCACTTCGGTGCATATCGTGGCGAGTTTTTTTGAGAACAGAATGTTGTCCACGTTTGACTCCACTTTGGTTTTCAGCGCGCCTTTCAGCTTATCGGTGTTGGCAATGAGATTCTCCACGCTGTCGAACTCCAGAATCAGTTTCGACGCCGTTTTCTCACCGACGCCCGGGCATCCGACAATGTTGTCCACCTTGTCGCCCATGAGCGCCAGAATGTCGATCACCTGTATCGGGCGGTTGATGCCGAACACGTCGCACACCTCCTTCTCGCCGCGCACCTCCGCCGGCTGTCCCTTGTAGCCCGGACGGTAGATTTTCACAGACGGGTCGACAAGTTGACTTAGATCCTTGTCGGGCGACATGATAAACGTTGAGAATCCGCGGCTGCGGCTCATCGTGGCAAGCGTGCCAATCACGTCGTCGGCCTCATATCCCTCTTTTTCCACCACAGGGATTCCGTAAGCCCGTATAATGTCTTTGATGTATGGAACAGCCACCTTGATATCCTCCGGCGTAGCCTCGCGACCAGCTTTGTAGTCGGCAAACATCTCGTGGCGGAACGTTTTTCCCGCAGGGTCGAAACACACGGCGATATGCGTCGGGTTCTCCTTGCGCAGCACCTCCTCGAGCGTGTTTACAAAACCGAAGATGGCGGAAGTGTTCATTCCCCCCGACGTGAATCGAGGAGAGTATTTCATTGCGTGGTATGCCCGGAAAATCAAGGCATAGGCATCGAGCAAAAATAATTTTTTCTGTTCCATATATTGTAGGTGAATAGTACTAATTAATATAAAAAAATCAATGATTCGGCATTAATTCACCGTGAAATTACAATTTTCGCAGAATAAATGATTACTTTTGTGTCTTAAAAATCGTTTTATGACGAATTTTGATGAAATAAGAGACCTGATATCATCCGATTTGGAGCGGCTGCAGAAGATAATAAAGCAGTCGCTCTCAAGCAATAGTACGCTGCTCAATAAGATTGTAGACAAGTATTTGGAAACAAAAGGCAAGCAGATACGCCCGATAATCGTTGTGCTCAGCGCCAAGTTTTTCGGCGCCGAGGTGTCGGACGGTGTGCTCTGTGGCGCGGCGTCGGTGGAATTGCTCCACAATGCCTCTCTGATACACGATGACGTTATCGACGAGACCAAGCAGCGTCGCGGCCACGACACCATCAACAACACGTGGGACAACCATATCGCCGTGCTTGTCGGCGATTTCTTTGTCAGCAACGCCCTTGCCTGTGCCATCCGCACCAACGATTTCCGTGTGATAAGCACCATCTCCGAGCTCGGCAAGGAACTGTCGACCGGCGAGATTGACCAAATCGACGTTGCCAAGCATCATTCCATTGACGAGCAGACTTATTTCAGCATCATAAACAAGAAGACGGCATCGCTGTTTCAAAGCTGTGTGAAGGTGGGCGGATACTCTGTAGGTGCCTCCGACATCGACATCGCCAACCTGTCGAAGTTTGTGGAGCTGCTGGGACTGTCGTTCCAGATCAAGGACGACATCTTCGACTATTTCAAGGATGATGCCATAGGCAAGCCCACGGGCAACGATTTGCGCGAGGGAAAGGTGACGCTGCCGCTGATTTACGCATTGTCGCACACCGAGTCGCCGCGCCACGAAGAGATGCGCCGTCTTGCCGACTCCGACTCGCTTACCACCGAACAGATAGAGACGCTGATAGACTTTGCCAAGGCAGAGGGCGGAATCGAATATGCCTATGCCACGATGGAGCGTCTGCGCGCCGAGGCACGCAGCATCCTTGAGCCATATCCCGACAACGAAGCCAAGCGGGCATTCCTGTCGCTGTTCGACTACATAATCAAACGCCACCACTGATGTTGTTGCCGTATCTTGAACCTGGACGCCTCGAGGCAGGATGCGACGAGGCTGGGCGCGGATGCCTTGCCGGACCGGTGTTTGCCGCGGCGGTGATTCTGCCCGACGGCTACACCAACGACCTTCTCAACGACTCAAAGAAGCTTTCCGAGCATGCCCGCGACGCACTGCGTCCCGTGATAGAGCGCGATGCCCTGGCTTGGGCAGTGGGCATCGTTGACAACGATGAGATTGACCACATCAACATCCTTCAGGCTTCGTTTCTCGCTATGCACCGCGCCGTGGACGGCTTGTCGGTGCGTCCAGACTTTCTGCTTATCGACGGCAACCGTTTCCGTCCCTACGACGGCATCAGCCACCAATGTATTGTGAAAGGCGATGGCAAGATGATGAGCATCGCCGCCGCGTCGATTCTTGCAAAGACCCACCGCGATGAGTTTATGAAACGCATCCACGAGGAATTTCCGCAATACGGCTGGAACGTGAACAAAGGTTATCCCACGAAAGCCCATCGCGAAGCCATTGCGCGTTTCGGCGCCACCCCCTACCACCGTCATACCTTCCGTCTGCTCGCCGAACCTTCGCTGTTCCCAGAGTTGTAGACCACCACGCTCGGTTGCTACAGACGCAACCGTAAAGCCAAAAAGTTGCAAATAGGGCATAAAAATGCACAAAAATGTGATTTACATGGCAAATAAGTCGTAAATTTATGGCGGAAAAACAAAAACTCAATTACCTATGATGAAAAAAATCTTTCTTGTTGCCGGACTTCTTTTGGCCGGTGCAATGACAACCAACGCAAAAACTGCTGTCGACCGTATGGACCCACCGATGTGGTGGACAGGGATGGAAAACCAACAGCTGCAGATAATGGTTACGGGCGAGGGCATACGCGACGCTGTGCCGTCGGTCGACTGCCCTGGCGTGAAACTTGACTCCGTGGCGCGTCTCGACAGTCCGAATTATCAGTTTCTGTATCTCACCATCGGCAGCGACGCCAAACCTGGAACTGTCGACATCACGTTTGCCAGCGGCAAACGCAAAATCAAGAAGCAATATGAACTGCTTGCCCGTCAGGGCGACGGAGCAAGTCACGAGGGTTTTGACTCTTCCGACGTGCTTTACCTGATGATGCCCGACCGCTTTGCCGACGGCGGCGACGTGAAGCATCAGTCTACCAATTTCGACTACCGCATAGACCGGACGAACCCGGGCGCGCGCCACGGCGGTACGCTGAAAGGTATCTCCGACCATCTCGACTATCTTGAGGAACTGGGCGTCACGGCAGTGTGGCTCACTCCTGTGCTTGAGAACGATATGCCCGGTGGCTGCTATCACGGTTATGCCACCACCGACTATTACCGTGTGGATCCGCGCTTCGGAAGCAACGACGACTACCGCCGCTTGATTTCAGAATGCCACAGCCGCGGTATCAAGGTGGTTATGGACATGATTTTCAACCACTGCGGACTCTACCATCCGTGGCTCTACGACCTTCCAAGCCACGACTGGCTTAATGCCCAGCCGACAGCCGACGGCATCAGAAGCGTGCAGCAGGCAAATTTGACAGGCAAGAGAAATGCCGCCGTCGACTCGTTGCTGCTCACTAACTTCCGGCTTAACGCGGTGCATGATCCGTATGTGAGCCAATACGACTTCAAGCACACCGTCGACGGATGGTTTGTGTCGGGTATGCCCGACCTCAATCAGCGCAACCCCCACTTGATGACATATCTTATCCAAAACTCTATCTGGTGGATTGAGTATGCCGGAATCAACGGCATCCGCATGGACACCTATCCGTATGCCGACATGGAGGCTATGGCGCGTTGGAACCGCGCCGTGGCACGCGAGTATCCGCGGTTCAACATCGTTGGCGAAAGCTGGCTTGAAAACGAGGCGAGCATTGCGTATATGCAACGCGGCAACAAGTTGAACCCAGTCAATACAGAATTGCCAACGGTGATGGATTTCCCGTTGTGTCTGATGGCGCAGCAAGCGTTTGGAGAACAGACAAAATCAGGAAGCGACGGACTCAACCGCCTGTTTAACCACCTTGCGCTTGACATGCTTTATGCCGACTGCAGCCGATTGCTTACGTTCTATGACAATCACGACACCGACCGATTCCTCGTTGAGGAGCCGTCGGACCTCGCCCGTTGGAAACAGGCACAGGCGTTTCTTCTGACCACCCGCGGCATCCCTCAGATATACTATGGCACAGAAGTGCTGATGCACGGCAGCAAGGCGGTGACCGACGGCTATGTGCGCCTCGACATGCCAGGCGGATTCCCCGGCGACAGCGTATCGGTGTTTACCGCCGACGGGCGTACCCATCTTCAGCGCGAAGCGTTCAACTTCATGAGCCGTCTGCTCCATTGGCGACAAGGCAACAAAGCCGTGTCGGCAGGCACTTTGCGCCATTTCATGCCGTCCAACCAGCTCTACGTCTATGAGCGCACCAGCGGTGACCGCCGCTTCATCGTGCTGATGAACGGCACCGATGAGCCTCTCACCGATGTTGACATGAGTCGATATGCCGAAATCATGCGTACTGGTGACACCTTCCGCGACGTGATTACCGGCGAGACCGTGACCGTCGCTCCGCACATGTCGTTCCCCGCACGCGCCACTTTGGTGCTCGAATAGGTAGTACAACGCGAAGAAAGACAAGCGAAAGACGCCGGCTCCACAATGGGGTCGGCGTCTTTCGCTTGTGTGGGCGGATTTTTTGATATATCCGCAACTTGCTCTTTCATAGGTATAAAGGTACTAAAAATATCTCACATACGCAAGAAATATAGACACTTTATTTTGTCTTTTTATAGGTCTTTCTGCTGTATATTTCAATCGTAGATTAAGGGTGCAGTGCCATCGCTGAATAGTTACGGATTATTGAGGTTGCAAATTGTTCTCTATTTATTTATGATACCAGCATCATAGAGTATATTTCTGATAACAGTCATATCGTCTATTTTTTCACGAGCCAACCTCTTTGTGGCTCCAAAGTCAGAATATGATATTGTTACCAATTTGATTCCATGTTTTGGCAACACCTCTCTACGGCGCATGTCATAGATACGTCGTTGTTCACCTCGCGACACTCCACTCACAGTAAGTCTGTTGTCAAAAAATGGAGTGGAAACCGTATGCTGGCTCTCGTTATATTCAATTACCAGTTTCAGGTCTGGATAATACGCATCCACCGGAAGTGGAGTACCACGGTCACCACGTAAAAAGTCAAACCGATATTGACGTAAAGCTGTCAGCCCAAGAATCTCGTCGCATAAATCGATAATATAGTATTCATCAGACTTTTTCCTCCCTTTCATTTCCACAGGGAATCGCAGTGACGCGTTCTCCGATGCTTTCGACTGATTGTCGGAAGAGTCTGC
>ULYY01026959.1_pt1 | contig 52165 bp, 47 predicted proteins | sample 1962601 | NCBI WGS metagenome assembly ULYY01 (sample SAMEA4835875, study PRJEB28245) | human gut metagenome | biome: gut microbiome; material: fecal sample | place: Denmark | collected 2008 | reverse complement strand
AAGGCCAGCGTTTCGCTATCCGCGAAGGCGGCCGTACCGTTGGTGCAGGCGTTGTAGCTAAGATTGCAAAATAATCTTTTGCCACTCTAAAAGAACTCCCTTCATGGGGGTTCTTTTTTTGTTGACAGGTTTCCCGTCCGTCATGGGGCTGCTGCGTAACATGCCTGCTGTAACCCCTTGGCCACCGGTTTCCTGCCCGGCATGGGACTAGGGCTCTTCACATCTTTGGGAAACTGCCTCGCCTGCCACTGTCACACCGGTCTGGAATTGCCATAGTCACGGGCCCCTGTAAAATGCTATAATACTTTTAATAACTCTGCATTGATTAAAGGAAAGGTGAAAATATATGAAAATGAAAATGTGGCTGGCCGCTTCCATGACTGCTCTGGCCATGGCTGCCGGTACCATGGCGGTGTCTGCCGATTCTCTGACCCTGTCCGGCGGAGAAGTGCTGGATATGGGGTCCTCTGTTTCCGTATATCCCGGAGAAAGGTCTTTCTTTGGAAGCCAGCTTCATGACTGGCTTCTGGAAGGGAATGCGGCAAAGACGGTGGAGGTGGCGCTGGAAGGAGCAAAGGTATTTCCAAAAGACAAGGATTACTCCAAAGAATTTTCTGAAATGGCTGTTTCCATCCTCCGCACCGGAAAGGTGTACCAGGTGAGGGCGCAGGCCGATGATACCTTTTATCAGGGCATGATGGTATCCCTTTCCGTTTCGGACAGCGATATGTTGAAACTGGCCCTTTACGGGAAGGAGGCTATGGCAGACCGGAATGAAGGGGAGAAGATAGCGGATGTTAAGGCGGCATCTTCTGAAAAAGCAGGGGCATCGGAAAACTCGCTGGACCGGGCCCTTACCCTTTTGCACGGTGCGGTGAAGGTGGAAGACCACTCTTCCTGGGAAGACAAAAAGTCGGAGAAAAGCCTGGCTTACCGTACCGCCGATGCGAAGGCAGTGCTCACTAGAAACGGGTTCATGATTCCTCTCTACGTGAAAGGAATTATTACCAGAGGAGAAGGGAAGACAGTGTATACCCTCTTTGCCGCAGACCAGGCATCGGGCCGCTATTTCCAGCCTCTTCTGGATAAAGCGCTGAAGGAAGCCGGGAAATGAACATCAAGAAAACAGCAGTGATCCTCTCCCTTTCTTTTATGATGGCAGCAGGCAGCGTTATGGCGGCAGATCTTCCGGGTGCCGGCAGCGGCGCCATGGGAGAGATGAATGCTCTGGCTCCGGTCTTTCCAGGAGTGGGGCCGGTGATAGAAGGGACGGCGCCTCTGGCCGATTCTGTCAAAGCGGCAGCTCCCGTACCGGTTTCAGAAATGGGAGACTTGTTTCTGAACCATGTATCTATGCCCAAAAACGTGCATTACGAGCCTCTGGGCCGGGGGGACTCTGCCATAGCCCGTCACCTGGGCATGATGACGGTGAAAGGGAAGACCTATACTGCCGGCGCCGTGGCTCTGGGAGCCACCTTCAAAGGGAAGGAGTCCGATGAATTCTTCGGCGGCATGTTCCTTCCCCGGGGCCATACCCGGGAGGCGGGCGGACGGATGCTGGCCTTTAATATGGGCCTCCTGAAGCTGGAAAGTGCCATGAATGAAGTATTCCTCCAGGCAGTGGATGAGGCGAGAAGAGAGACGGGAGAAAAGCTTCCCTATAATTTCCTGACAGTGGACATGGTCCATGTGGAACAGCTTCACAGCCTGAAGGGGAGTCCTAAAACCTACAGCTTTTCCCTCCGTCCTGCTTTTTCTGCCGACGGCTTTCTCCTTCCCCTCTTTATCCGGGGCTTTGCCTCCAAGGTGGGAGACAGCTACCGCTTCCTCTTTCTGGCAGCGCCGGACAGTCAAAAGGATATGGTTAGTGAGGCAGGACTTTCCCTTATGAAACGGCGGGAAGAAAAGAACATACAGAAATAAGAAAAGGACTGTGAAAAAATGTAAATCATTTCTTCACAGCCTTTTTTTGACCCTGTTTCGGCGCTGCCAGGACAGGAGGAAAATGATATAATTGACATAAATAATGCCAGGAGGTATACCATGATTCTTTTCCTGATTTTGCTGATTACCCTGCTTCTTTTGGTTCCTGTTTCCTCTGTGAGGGCAGAGAGGAAACCGTCGGTCCATCTGCTGGCTACCGGCGGCACCATTGCAGGGAAGGCCGCTTCCGAAACGGCTACCACCGGCTATGAGGCCGGCGCCCTGGGAGTAAAGGATTTACTGGGGAGCCTGCCGGAGGCCCAAAACTTCGCCCAGGTGACGGGAGAGGAGATATCCGCCATAGACAGCAAGGATATGACCGATGATATCTGGTTTTCTCTGGCAGAAAGGGCCAATGAGCTGGAGGGGGAAACCGATGGCCTTGTAGTGATTCATGGCACCGATACCATGGAAGAGACGGCCTGGTTTCTCCAGCTGACAGTGAAGCCCTCCATTCCGCTGGTGCTTACAGGAGCCATGCGTCCTGCCACCGCTGTCAGCGCAGACGGGCCCATGAACCTGCTGAATGCCATCCGTCTGGCAGCCCATCCATCCGCCCGGGGAAAAGGGGTGCTGGTCATGATGAATGATACCATCTATGCTGCCAGAAATGTGACAAAGGGAAATACCCTTTCCCTTGACACTTTCCGTTCTCCCGACGGCCCTCTGGGCTATATGAATGACGGACATCCCTGCTGGTGCGCCCTGCCGGTGCATGTGCCGGAAGGAGAGGCCCTTTTTAATGTGAAGGGGCTCCATCGCCTTCCTCGGGTGTATATCATCTACGGCCATGCCGGCGCTGATGGTGCCATGGTGCGGGCGGCTGTGTCTGCCGGCGCTGAAGGCCTTGTGTATGCAGGCTGCGGAAACGGCAGCATTCACAGGGAAGATGAAAAGGCGCTGGCCAAGGCGGCATCCCAGGGCATTCCGGTGGTGAGAAGCTCCCATGCCGGCAGCGGCTCTGTCATTTCCGCAGAAGCCTCCTACGAAGAGGAAGGCTTTATCCGCGGCGGATCCCTGTCTCCCCAGAAAGCCCGGATTCTCCTCCAGCTTTCTCTTTCCAGGACAGAAGACTTCAGGGACATACAGAAGATTTTTGATAGATATTAAAGAAGCACATGAATCAGTACGTCCCGGGCATCCCTTTTGGCAAAATCATGCTTTCTGGTGCAAAGACAGGCCAGGACAGGATGCCCTCTCCTATTGCGGAACCGGCCTGTTTCGTACCATGTCGCAAAATCTATTTGACAACAGCTATCAAGAGTGATACTATAATGACAACCGAATATGAAAAGAAAGGTGCCCTGAGGGCTTAATAGGGAAGACCGGTGAAAAGCCGGCACGGTCCCGCCACTGTAATGCGGAGCGAATCCAATGATGTCACTGAGAAATCGGGAAGACGGATAGCGAGGAAGCAGAGTCAGGAGAACTGCCTGTCTTATATCACCGTTTGAACCCACGAGCGATGGGAAGGGGATGTCGTATGGATGTCTCTTTGCCCTGGGTAAAGAGCTTTTTTCATGGGTTGAACATTCGGTTATTGAGGAGCACAATTTCATAAGTAAAGCAGGTGCCCATAAGGGCTTAATAGGGAAGACCGGTGAAAAGCCGGCACGGTCCCGCCACTGTAATGCAGAGCAAATCCAACAGAAGTCACTGAGGAAATTGGGAAGGCTGGAGGCGCGAGGAAGCAGAGTCAGGAGAACTGCCTGTTTTGTATCACCGTTTGACCTACGAGCGATGGGAAGGTGTGTATTCATAAAGCCGATTTCTTTGGCCTGCCTTGAATCCACCTTGTCTGCAAGGTGGATTTTCTTTTGCATACCCGCCGGGAGATGATGACAGGGAACATCATTTTCCCGGAAATCTTCCCACCCTCTATCATTCGATGTAACGCCTGAAGAAGGCTTTACATATACCTGTGGGGATCTCTCCATGGTTCATCTCCTTTTGGGTGATGGCGGTAAAAGGGAAATATCATCATCACCCACCCCGTTTACCATACCTTCTTTATGAAGTTCCTATATATCGGGTGCTTCGGCACCACTCTGATACAGGGGGCTGCCCCCCTGAGATTCATCTCCCTTTGGCGATGGTCATAAAAGGGAAATATGATCATCGCTCCTTTTTACCATCCCTTCCTCCGGGAAGTCCTCATAAACCGGTGCGGCGCACCGGAAAGGCTCTGCCATACGCCTTCGGTGAAAGGCAGATGGCCTGTCATTTGGGTAATAGCATTCCGTAAGGATGTTATTATACAGGTTCTCATAGGAGCGCACTGCTCCAACCCCTTTTGAAGCGGCTTGGTGTCGCTTCTTTTTTTGCTTGCATTATTCGATGAAATTCGATATAATAGAACCATCAGATAGATAAATATCGTTTTACTTAGACATGGATTAGCCGGCGGCGCTGCCGCCTTTAGGGCATGAGAGCCCGGGAGGTTTATATGAACGTATACGATTTTAAAGCAGTGAATGGAAAAGGCCAGGAAGTTTCCCTGTCCGACTACAAAGGTAAAGTTCTTCTCATTGTCAATACAGCCAGCAAGTGCGGCTTTACGCCCCAGTTTGAAGGACTGGAAAAACTGTACAATGCCTACAAGGACAGGGGCTTTGTGGTGCTGGGCTTCCCATGCAACCAGTTTGCAGAGCAGGATCCCGGAAGCGACGGGGAAATTCAGGAATTCTGCCGCCTGAACTACGGCGTCACATTCCCCATGTTCCGCAAGGGTGATGTAAGGGGAGACAGTGCACAGCCCCTTTTCAAATACCTGACAAAGGAAAAAGGATTCAAGGGTCTTGACATGGACCATCCCAATGCCAAAGTCCTTCTGGATTTCATCAAAAAGAATTATCCCCATTTCCTGGATGATGATTCCATTAAATGGAATTTCACCAAATTCCTCATCGACAGAGATGGAAATGTGGCAGCACGGTTTGAACCCACCAAAACACCGGAAGCCATAGCACCGGAAATCGAAAAACTGCTGTAACAGTCATTGAAAAAGGACAGTGAAGGATTTTCTTCACTGTCCTTTTTTGCTGGTGCCCGAAGAGAGCCGCTGCCTTAAGACGCCGAGCACCGCAGGATCCTTCATTTTGCGAACCCTTCACGCCTTAAAGAGCGCGCCCCTTTGAACACTCTTCCTCTTATGGTACTATAAGAAAGGAAATGAAAAGCAAAGGAGGCAGAGGATGAAGAAATATTTCTTTTTTGATATTGATGGTACCCTGACTACGCCGCTGACCACAGATTATCCGGAAAGCACCAGGGCAGCGGTGAAGGAACTCATCCGTCGGGGGCACTTTGTTTCCCTGGCCACCGGCCGCATGCAGGCAGATGCCCTGGAAGTAGCCAGGACCCTGGGCATATCGGCTCTGGTGTCCGATGGCGGCAATGCGGTCACCATTGACGGGAAGATTCTTTATGATGAAGGCCTGCCTCTTTCGGACTGCATCCGTACCCTTTCAGACATTGATGAAGAAAAGCATCCCTGGGCGGCTGCTCCCTATAATAAGAAATACCGCGTTACAAGGACCCCTCTGTATCTGGAAAAGGTGAGGGACCGGTATTATGAAACGGAAGTGGATCCCTCCTTTGACTTCCGCAAAGTCTCTGCCATCCACAAGATTTTTGTGGCCTGCAGCAAACAGGAAAAGGATGACATTCCTCTCTATACGCTGCCCCACGTATGGTTCAGCACGGACACCATGCTCATCGAACCGGTACATAAGGAAAGGGGTATTATGGAAATACAGAAACGGTTCCACATTGCAGACAGGGACATCGTTGTTTTCGGCGATGGCATGAATGACCGCACCATGTTCCGCAGAGAATGGTTCCGCATCGCCATGGGCAACGCCAAACCGGAGCTGAAGGCCCTTGCCAGCTACATCACCGACCGGGCCGACGAAGACGGTATCTACAACGCCTGCCGCCATTTCGGGTGGATCTGAGGTTCCTTGGTAATAGATGAGGGAGACTGTTTTCCATGACAAAGTTTGAGAATTTCAATAAAACGCTGAGAAATCTGGAAGAAATGAATCGTGTGAACCCTCCCTATGATGTGGTCGTTACCGCCGGGCTTTGCTCCCTTTTCGCCCAGTGCTTTGAACAGGCATGGCGCGCCATGAAGGAGTATCTCACGCAGAAGGGATGGAAAGAGGCGGAAACCGCTTCTCCCAGGCAGACATTAAAGATTGCCTCTGAAGCGGGCCTGATTCGGGATGAAGCGAACTGGCTGAAGGCCATGAAAGATAGAAGTCTTGAGCTTTATGTTTTCCGTCAGGAAGTGGCGGACACACTGATTGCAGACACATGCAATATTTTCCTTCCCCTTTTCCGCGACCTGCGGGAGGAGCTGGAAAAGAGATATGGAAATTGAAATGCAAAGGGCTGATGCAGGGAGGCGCCTCCATGCATCAGTCCTTTCTTTTTTGCGCGCATTTCCCCGGATTCAAGAAGCAAGAAACGGTCTCCTGCATTTGACCATATCCACATGATTGTAAACAGATAAAACCTCATAAATTGACAAAAGGACTGCTGCTGATTATTATATAAAAGACAGTCTTTTTCATTGACGGAAAAAGGAATTGTCTGTTATCATAAAGTATCATTGTATTTTTATATTTCTCAGGACATAAGAAAGAGGAAACATGGAGAAAGAAAGTATGAAGGATGAAAAAAAGGGTGGAGACATTCTTTTTGATATCCGTCATTTGACCCATACCTTTGAGACGGAAGAGGGAAAGAAGTTTGATGCCCTCTCCGATGTATCCGCTTCCATCAGGAAGGGGTCCTTTACGGCCATCATCGGTACCAACGGCAGCGGCAAGTCCACGCTGGCCCGTCATTTGAACGCCCTGCTTATTCCCACGGATGGAGAAATCTATGTGGAGGGTATGAAGACCTCCGATTTTTCCCATATCTGGGATATCCGCCAGAAGGTGGGCATGGTGTTTCAGAATCCGGACAATCAGCTGGTGGCTGCCATTGTGGAGGAGGATGTGGCCTTCGGTCCGGAGAACCTGGGCATTCCTTCGGAGGAAATCAGAAAACGGGTGGATGTGGCTCTGGAGAAGGTAGGCATGACGGCTTACCGCACCCATTCTCCTGCCATGCTTTCCGGCGGGCAGAAACAGCGCATCGCCATTGCAGGCATTCTTGCCATGCATCCGGACTGCATCGTGCTGGATGAACCGACAGCCATGCTGGATCCCCATGGCCGTAAAGAGGTTATGGATACGGTGCATGAGCTGAATGAAAAGGAAGGAATTACCATTGTGCTCATTACCCATTTCATGGAAGAAGCGGTGACGGCGGACCATGTGATGGTCATTGACAAGGGCCATCTGAGAATGGAAGGAACGGCCAGGGAGGTTTTCTCCCAGGCCGACAAGCTGACGGCCCTGGGACTGGATGTGCCGGTGGCGGCGGATCTGGCCCATGGACTTCGGAAGAAAGGCTTCCATATACCGGAAGATTGTTTGACAGATGAGGAGCTGGGAGAATCGTTATGTCCATATGCGTCGAAAATGTAAGCTGTGTGTACAGCAAGGGTTCTCCCTTCGAGAAGGTGGCGCTGGAAAATATCAGCCTCACCATTGAAAAGGGAGAATTTATCGGGATTATCGGCCATACGGGCAGCGGAAAATCTACCCTTATCCAGCATCTGAACGGCCTCATCCATCCCACCTCCGGAAAGGTGACCATTGACGGCGTGGACCTGGCAGCCAAGACGAAGGCAGCGGTAGCCAAGCGCCATTCTGTGGGCATGGTTTTCCAGTATCCGGAGCATCAGCTCTTTGAGGAAACCGTGGCCAAAGATATTGCCTTTGGCCCGAAGAATCTGGGCTGCAGTGAAGAGGAAACGGAAAAAAGAGTGAAGAGTGCCATGAAATTTGCAGGCCTTGATTATGATACCTTCGGCGGCCGTTCGCCTTTCCGCCTTTCCGGCGGCCAGCAGCGGCGCGTGGCCATTGCAGGGGTGATTGCCATGCATCCCGATTTCCTTATCCTTGATGAGCCGTCGGCAGGCCTTGACCCCATCGGACGGCGTGAAATTTTCTCCCGTATCCAGAGCTGGTACCAGAAAGGCGTTTTTTCCGTCATCCTGGTATCCCACAACATGGACGACATTGCACGGCTGGCTACCCGCCTGCTGGTGATGCACAAGGGCCATCTGGTGATGGATGGAAAGCCCATGGATATTTTCCTCCACCATCGCAGGGAGCTTCAGGAATGCGGCGTCGATGCGCCGCCTTTGACACAGACCCTTCTGTATCTGAAGGAGAAAGGCATTCCGGTGCCGGAGGATGCGAAAACCGTGGAAGAAGCGGTGGATAGAATGAGTCAGATGCTGGGAGGCGGAAAATCATGTTAACAGATATTACCCTCGGCCAGTATTACCCTGGAGATTCTTTCCTGCACCGCATGGACCCCAGAGCCAAGATTCTCTGCACCATGATTTTCATCGTGGCCATTTTCCTGGCCAATAACCTGTGGTCCTACATCCTGGTGGCCGGATTTACTTTCCTGGCCATCGCCCTGTCCGGCGTGCCGGTGTCCCTGATTTGGAAAGCCATCAAGCCTTTGTGGATTATTCTGGTATTCACCATGGGTATCCATGTGCTTACCACACCGGGCAATGAGCTCTTTACCTGGAAATTCATTCATATCAGCCAGGAAGGGATACAAAACGGCCTCATCATGACCCTGCGTCTGGTGTTCCTCATCGCCTTTTCATCCCTCCTCACTTACACCACCAGCCCCATTGTGCTCACCGACGGCATCGAAGCACTGCTCATGCCTTTCAAACGGTTCGGTGTGCCGGCCCATGAACTGGCCATGATGATGACCATTGCCCTTCGTTTCATTCCTACCCTTCTGGAAGAAACGGACCGTATCATGAAGGCCCAGTCCTCCAGAGGCGCCGATTTCGTAAACGGAAATCTCTGGCAGCGGGCGAAAAACATGGTTCCCCTGCTGGTACCCCTCTTCATTTCCGCCTTCCGTAGAGCCGACGATCTGGCTACCGCCATGGAAGCTAGATGCTACCGCGGCGGAGAAGGCCGCACCAAAATGCATCAGCTGGCCTATACCTGGAGAGACAGGAATGCTTTCCTGGCAGTAGTATTGGTTACAGCCCTGCTCCTTGGACTGTATATCTATTTCAAATAAAAGAAAGGAAGCCGGGGCAGAGGCCCCGGCTTTTTGAAAACGATGAAAAATATATGGATTACCCTTTCCTATGAAGGCACAAACTACGGCGGGTTCCAGCGGCAGGAAAACCGCATGACCGTGCAGGAAATGGTGGAAAACTGCCTTCAGTCGCTGATCGGCGTGAAAACCACTCTCTACTTCGTGGCCCGCACTGACGCCGGCGTCCATGCCTACGGCCAGGAATGCACTTTCTATACGGATTCCACCATTCCCGGGGACCGCTTCCTGTACGCCATGAATGCCTGTCTTCCCTATGATATCCGCGTCACTGCCAGCCGGGAGGTAGATATGGACTTTTCCGTAAGAAGGAGAAACTATGGGAAAACCTATGGCTATCTTTTGACGGAAGAAAGGGAAACATCGCCCTTCCTGAAGCGGTACATCTGGCGCACCGGGAAAAAGCTGGACCTTTCCCTAATGGAAAAGGCGGCAGCGGTGCTGGAAGGACGCCATGACTTTACCTCCTTCCGCGGCAATAATTCCGTGCCCTCGGACCCGGTGAGGAATATCAATGACATCCGCATCCAAAAGGAAGGCTCCCTTTATCGCATTTACGTGACCGGCGAGGGCTTTCTCTACCACATGGTGCGCAACATAGCCGGGGCCCTGGTGGATGCAGGATGGGGGGCGCTTTCTCCGGAAGACATGACCCGCATCCTTGAAGCCCGGGATCGAAGGAAACTGGGCATCACGGCGCCTGCCGAAGGCCTCTGCCTCCTTCGTGTGTACTTTGCACCCATTACCGGGAAGGATATCGACGAAACCCTGAAGATGCCTCTTTATCCCTGGTGCCTTTGAGAAGATAGGAATGATTTGCGGCAGCTGGCTGCTTTCCGTAGGATGGCAGGAACTGCCGCTTTTTTGAACACTGGGAGCTGAACGGTTCAATCATTTCATCTCTGCTGTTCCAATCGGAAAGAAAATCATATATAATAGAAAGAATGAAAACTGTGCAGGTACTTCAGGGGGCATTCATGATGGAAGCAGGGAAGAAAGAAGCCATAGAAAAGGCGGCTCGCCGCCTTTTCGGGGAGAAGGGATACCATGATACATCCCTTCGGGACATCAGCCGTCAGGCAGGGGTTAGCGTATCATCCATTTCCTATTATTTCGGCACCAAGGAAGAGCTGTATCATACCCTTTTCCCGAAGGAAGAAAAGGAGAAAGCGCCGGACAAGAAGGAGCAGATTGAAAATGCAGCCATCCGACTCTTTGCGCTGAAGGGCTATTCCGACGTGTCCATCCGGGACATCGGCAAGGAAGCAGGGGTGAACAGCTCCGCCATTTCCTATTACTTCGGCGGGAAGAAGGAACTCTATGCCGCCATACTGGAGCGGGGAAGCGCCCTTCTGGTGGATTTCGTGGAAATGGCTGCCGACGGCACCAGAAAGCCCATGGAAATCATGGAATTGTATTCCCGCTTTTTCTTCCGTCTCATGAAGGAACATCCCTATATTCTCCGCATCTTTTCCTGGGAAATGATTCATCCCACCGACGTCTTTGCCTCCATTGGAAAGGAACGATTCGCCATGGTGCTGGTGGTGCTCCGGGCAGCTCTCACGGAGGGCATGGAGGAAGGCATTTTCCGCCATAATCTGAAACCCACGGAGGTCTGCATTTCCTGGGCCGGCATGGTGGCCTATTATTATCTTATGAGTGAAATCAAGAAACGGTTTGCGGTGAAGGAGGAAATTTCCGAAGCCTCCTACATGGACCAGGCCTTCGACGTGCTCATGAACGGTATCAAGGAGAAATGATGATTTTTATAGACAAAATCTATTGATTACAGTCGTCATGAGTTTTATGCCATGAATGCATAAAATTTATATTCCCTGGGTCATTAAATCAGGGCCGTATGTACGAAAAAGTATGGAAAATGTAAATTTCTGTCTTGATGTACAGGGGGTCTGCGTATAAAATAAAAAAAGTAGTTCTTTTCTCCGGATCTTCCCCATGAAAGGGCGCGGATCCGGAGTTTTTGTCAGATTTGGGAGTTTCATATGGCAGAAAATAATCAGGAAATGCATGAGAACCTTGAAAGAGGGTTGAAGAACCGGCACATCCAGCTGATCGGCCTTGGCGGAGCCATCGGCGTAGGCCTGTTCCTCGGATCCGCCACAGCCATCGAACTGGCAGGGCCTTCGGTGCTTTTGACTTATATCATCGGCGGCGTTGCGATTTATTTCATTATGCGGGCCCTGGGCGAACTGTCCGTGGCCTACCCTGTATCCGGTGCCTTCAGTGCCCACGCCGCCCGTTTCCTGGGACCCAAGTGGGGCTACCTCACCGGCTGGACCTACTGGTACATGTGGATGGTTACCTGTATGGCGGAACTGACGGCCGTAGGGATTTACATGAATTTCTGGTATCCCGACCTGCCCCAGTGGGTATCGGCCCTCTGTGCCCTCCTCCTGATGACGGTAGTTAATTTCATTGCCGTTTCTGCTTACGGGGAGTTTGAATTCTGGTTTGCCCTGATTAAGATCTGCACCATTATCTTTATGATTATCGGCGGTGCCGGCATGATTCTCTTCGGCATCGGCAACGGCTGGGAACCGGTGGGGATTACGAACCTGTGGACCCACGGAGGCTTCTTCCCCAACGGCATCGGCGGCACCCTTATGGCTCTGGTCATGGTGATGTACTCCTACCTGGGCATTGAAATCATCGGCGTCACCGCCGGGGAAGCCCATGATCCGAAATCCACCATTAAGAAAGCCATCGATGAAGTGTTCTGGCGTATCCTGATTTTCTATGTACTGTCCCTGGGCGTGATTATGGCCATTTATCCCTGGGATGAAATCGGCCATCTGGGAAGCCCCTTCGTCATTACCTTTGAAAAACTGGGCATTGCAGGAGCCGCTGACATTATCAATATCGTAGTCATTACGGCGGTGCTGTCCTCCTGCAACAGCGGTATTTTCAGCTCCGGCCGCATGCTTTACAACCTGTCCCTGCAGGGGAACGCTCCCTCCTGCTTCCAGCGTCTGAACCGTCACCGCCTGCCCTGGATCGGCATCCTCTTCTCTGCGGCAGTGCTGCTTTTCTCGGTACTTATGAATTACATCATGCCGGCCCAGGTCTTTGTGTATGTCACCAGCGTAGGATCCTTTGGGGCTCTCTTTACCTGGTTCGTCATTCTCCGGACCCAGCAGAAATTCCGAGCCACCCTTTCTCCAGAAGAAAAGAAACTTCTTACCTATAAAATGCCCTTTGCTCCCTACTCCGGCTATCTGACCATGCTCTTCCTTCTGGGAGTGGTAGTGGCTTCCGCTTTCCGCGATGATACCCGGGTAGCCCTTTATGTGACACCTGTATGGTTTGCCATCCTTCTCATCGGCTACCATTTCATTGAAAAGAATAAAAGAAAACATGAAAGAAAATCCGGCAGCTTTAAGGAAGAAGGAGAAACGGCGGAAGGCTTTGCTGCATCTCCTGCCGATGCGAGAATAAAATAAGTGGAAAACAGCTCCTCAGGGAGCTGTTTTTTTTAGAAAGGGAAAGTATAGGGCCTGGTCTTTAGCAGTCTGCCAAAACTCCTGCCAAAGGAGACTCTTGCAAGCCCTGGCCCATCTTTAAAGGCTTCTGCAGCCTGAGAGCAGTATCCTTTCTTTTTTATTATTCTTCTATTATTCTCGTTTATACATTCGATTTTTCTTGAAAACATCTGCTGAATTCTGTTATAATAAATCAGTGATAATTTTATAAGCATAATACTTTATGGGTATAAAGGCAAAGCAGGTGAAAATCTGTGACGCAAAACTATAGGGCCTGTAACATGGCAGCCAGCTGCAACGAAGGAGCAATTGCAAAAAGCACTGATTCTGTTCATCAGTGCTTTCTTTGGGCGCAGTGCAGGCTGTGCCCTTTTGTGATGCTTAGCTGAGTAAGAAATGGAAGTTTGCAATGGAAGATGATAAGTTTATACCGGATCTGGATATGAATGTGCCGGTAGCCTATGCTGCTTTTGAAGTAGTGATGGATGAGGAAAAGAAAAAGGCCATAGACGCCATCTATGTATATGTCAATAAGGCATATTGCGAAATGGTGGGGAAAGATAAGTCCGAGCTTTTGGGCCATTCTTTCCTGTCATCCTATGACAATGCCGATGAAAAATGGTTCGACTACTGCTATGAAGCGGCTCAGGGAAAAAGGATACGGAACCGCATGTACAGCAGGGAAGTGGGCCACTGGCTGGAATTTGAAGTGGAACCGGCCGGTGAAGGCCGGGCGGCCTTCATCTTCATGAATGTGGATCTGGACCATGTGGAACGGATGAACCTCCGCCAGTCCACCAACACTGACGATATTATCATCAAGCTGGTGAAAATCATGGACGGCGGGGAAAGCTACGAAAAAGCGGTGAACCACATGCTGGCCGAGCTGGGGAGCATTATTCATGCCGACCGCCTGTACATTCTGGAAACGGACGGAAAGAAAGTGAGCAATACCTTTGAATGGTGCCGGGAAGGGGTAAAGCCTGAAATCGACACACTCCAGAATCTTCCCTATGACGAATATATCGGGGGCTGGGAAAAATACCTGGTTCGCAATACCAGTCTGGTGCTGGAAGACATCGGCGTTTTGGCGGCTGATGACCCTGTGGACTATGAAAACCTGAAACGGCAGGGCATACGGAATATTATGGATTCCCCCATTTACGATGGCGGAAAACTTATCGGCTACATCGGCGCCGATAACTATGAAATCAGCGATGCAGTAAATACCCAGAAAATACTGGAAACCATTTCCTATTTTCTGGGGGCCCGCATGGTGAACCAGAAGCTCCTTTCCCGGCTGGACTACCTGAGCCACCGGGACATGCTGACCGGTGTGAGAAACAGAAACAGCTTCATGGAAAAGCTGGAAGAACTGGAGGGGCTGGCACACCCGGCGGGCATCGTATTCGGCGATGTGAACGGACTGAAAAGGGCCAACGATGAAGAGGGCCACGTGGCAGGAGATAAGCTCCTACGGCGGGCGGCAAAGGCCATGCAGCAGTTCTGGGGCGATGCGTTTGTATACCGCGTGGGCGGAGACGAATTCGTGGTCCTTCTGCCGGATATTTCCGAATGTGATTTTTACAGGAAATTTGAAGAATTTTATGATGCCATGAAGGCCAAAGAGAATATGTCCGTTGCCCTCGGCGCCCAGTGGGCCGAAAGCGGCAGCCATCTCAATGCTGCCTTCAACCAGGCAGACCGGAAAATGTATCAGGATAAGAAAAAACACTACCATCTCTGCCCCGAAGAAATAGAATCGGAAAAGGTGAAATGAAAAAGTGTACTAGTGTACTAGTGTACTAGTGTACTAGTGTACTAGAAGACTGGTGGCCTTGCGGGTCAATCCAGGGCCGGGCTTACTGATTTACCCTTGACAAGACCGGTCCCATTGGCTACAATGGACACATATCAAAAAAGTGCTGATGGAAAAAAGTACTCATTTTAGAAGCCAAGCAGAGAGCCGGCATTTGGTGGGAACCGGCGGCGGAGGAATGGGGAAGTTCTTTCCTGAACTGCGCGGCTGAACGTAAAAGTAGGCTGCGACGCATGCCCCCGTTACCGGGCGTAGAGTTGATCTGATGAAGATAATTTGGGTGGTACCACGGATATTCCGTCCCTTGGGTACCACCCTTTTGTGTTGATTCAGGTAAACAGGGTGGTACCGCGATGTGTCCCGTCGTCCCTTGCTTAGAAATAAGCAGGGGACTTTTGATTTTCATAAAGGAAAGCATGGGAGGATGGAAAGATGGATATGAAGAAGATGGCAGGAGCCGCTGTGCTGGCAGCAGGGCTTCTCCTGGGAGGCGCCGGAAGCGTTTGGGCGGCGCACCTGGAGGATATTGCAGCCCGGGGGACTCTCCGGGTGGGGACCACCGGCGATTACAGGCCTATGTCCTATAAGGACGCTGATGGAAAGTATGAAGGCTTTGATACAGAACTGGCAGAAAAGCTGGCAGACTCCCTTCATGTGAAGGTGGAGTACGTGCCCACCACATGGAAGACCCTTTCCGCCGATACGGCAGCAGAAAAGTTTGACCTGGCCCTCTGCGGCATTACAAGAACCTTTGACCGGGAAAGGGCCCTGGCCATGTCTGATGGCTACCTCCTCTTCGGCAAGACCATTCTCTGCCGGAAGGGAGAGGAAGGAAAGTACAAGTCCCTGGCAGACCTCGACAGGCCGGAGGTGAAGGTCATGGTGAATCCGGGCGGAACCAATGAGAAATTTGCCAAGAGCCGCCTGCCTCATGCCACCCTTCTCATCCATGAGAAGAATGCGGAAATCCCTTCCCTCATAGCGGAAGGAAAGGCGGATATCATGATTACGGAAACCATGGAAGCCAGGCGGTATGTGCGCATGAATGAAAAGCTGGCGGCGCCATTGGTGGACAAGCCCTTTACCAGAAGCCGTTTCGGCGCCCTCATGGCCAAGGGAGACCAGGATTTTCTGAACTATGTGAATTTCTTCCTGGCAGAAATGGAAACTGACGGTACCATGGATGCACTGGAAGATACATACATTAAATAAAGCAGTATAGGAACAGGGGAGGACATAGAAATGAAGACATGGATGAAAATGAGCATGGCAGCAGCTTTGGCAGCAGCAGCACTGGTATATGGAGGATGCGGCGGCAGTCAGCCCAAGGGCGGCGCCGGCTCTGCTTCCGGAAAACCGATTATCGGCGTGGTGCAGATCGTGCAGCATGGATCTCTGGATCAGGCCAATAAGGGCTTCGTAGACGGCTTAAAGGAAAGGGGCTATGGCGAGGATAAGGTCACCTTTGACCAGCAGAATGCCCAGGGCGACCAGTCCAACCTGAAAACCATTGCATCCCGTTTCAAATCGGAAAAGCCGAAACTCATCTGCGCCATTGCTACTCCTGCAGCCCAGGCGGTGGCCAATGAAATCAAGGATATTCCCATCGTAGGCACTGCCATTACGGACTATACCACGGCCAAACTGGTGAAGAATGATGAAAAGCCCGGCGGCAACGTGACCGGCGTCAGCGATTTGGCTTCCATTGATGCCCAGATGGATCTGGGAAGGGCCCTGGTCCCCAATGCCAAGACGGTGGGGCTCATTTACTCCTCCAGCGAGGTCAACAGTGAAGTCCAGGCCAACATGATGAAGGATTACTGCAAAAAGAACAACCTGGCCGTAGAGGAAAGGACTGTAAACAGCGTGAACGATATCCAGCAGGTGGCGGAATCCCTGGCAGGCAAGGTGGATTTCATCTATGTACCTACCGATAACACCCTGGCTTCCTCCATCCCCACTTTGATGAAGGTCACCGATGCCAATAAGATTCCGGTTATCGTGGGAGCCGACATTATGGCCAAAGACGGCGCACTGGCCGCTCTTTCCGTAGACTACTACAAACTGGGCGTCCAGACAGGCCACATGGCCGCTGATATCCTGGACGGCAAAATCAAGCCGGAAACGGCAGCCATCCAGCACCAGAAGGAATATACCATTGTCATCAATAAGAAGGATGCTGACATTCTGGGAATCAAGATTCCCGATGAAATTGCAAAGAAAGCACAGATGGTTTAAAACAGTCCATCAGGCAGGGGCTTTGAAAAAGGGCAGTCACTTTTTCAAAGCCCCTTTTGGCATGGGAAAATACCATTTTACCGGCCTGTACTGTTTTTAAAATCCATTTTCCTGTTTTTTCTCCTAAATAACTGTGATATAATAATCTTTAGGTATATCCATTTATCCATAGCATGGAGGATATACGAAAGATACTTGCAAAGAAGGCGGGGGCTATGTCAGAAATCAAAGAAAGATTAGCCCATGTAATGGACCGGATCGAAGCGGCCAGGAAGCGTTCTCCCTATGGACAGAAAGTGACCCTGGTGGCAGTGACAAAATTCCATCCCCTGGAGGATATGGAAGAAGCCATTCATCTGGGAGTCACCCAGGTAGGCGAAAACCGGGTCCAGGAAATGGAAGAAAAGTACAAAGCCTTGAAGCTTCCGGTCATTTGGAACCTGCAGGGACATTTACAGAAAAATAAAGTGAAAAAAGCGGTGGCCATGGCGGACCTGATCCAGTCGGCAGATTCTCTGGATATCATGAAGGAAATCGACCGGCGGGCAGGAGAAGCAGGCAAGGTGCAGGATGTACTCCTGGAATTCAATATTTCCGGAGAAGAATCAAAGCACGGCCTTCCTCCACAGTCTATGAAGGAAGCCCTGGACACAGCCAAAGCCCTTTCCCATATCCGGGTCAAGGGGCTCATGTGCATGGCACCGGCCTATGAGGATGTGGAAAAGACCCGCCCCGTATTCCGGAAGGCCCACAGCATGTGGACTGACATGAAGAAAGAATTTCCTGAAGGACAGATTTCCATTCTGTCCATGGGAATGACCCATGATTTTGAAATTGCCATTGAAGAAGGAGCCAATATGGTGCGCATAGGCACTGCCATTTTTGGCGAAAGACACTACCATTGAGAGGAGAAAAAAATGAGTCTGCTTGATAAATTTAAGGATCAGTTTGTAGACAGGGATGAGGATGAAAGAGAAGAGGACATGGAAGAAGAAGCTGCACCGGTCAGCCCTTCCGCTCCCGTTCCGCCTCGCGCTTCTGCAGTAAGCCCTGTGAGAGGCATTGGCCGCACCGCCCAGCCCCGTCAGGCTGCCAAGCCCTATACCATGGTGGTGGTGAATCCCAAGAGCTATGGGGATGCTGAAAAAATCGGCGACCATCTGAAGGCTATGCGCCCGGTGGTGATGAACATGGAAAAAACCGATGCCGATGAAGCACAGCGGATTGTAGACTTCGTACAGGGCATCATGTATGCACTGGACGGACGGATCGACCAGATTTCCGAAAATATTTATCTCTGCGCGCCGAATAACATGAGCGTATCCCGTGAAAATTTCGCTGCCTATCAGGATCAGCAGCAGGCACCGGCAGCGCCTCAGTGGAACGCCCAGACACCTCAGGGACCTGAGGCTCCCCAGGGCTGATGTCTTTTCTTTCCAAGGGAGTGAACTGGCTGAAAAGCCAGTTTGAAGAAGCTCCTGAAGAAGACAGCTATGAGGAACAGGAACGGGACGAGGGAGAAGATGTACCGGCGGCAGGCGCGCTGCCCGCAAGGAGCATCCGGCCCCAGGAAGTGGATATCATGGTTCCCGGTTCCTACGGAGATGCCCGTCGTGCCGTGGATGCCCTGGCAAGGGGCATGACGGTTATCGTTGTTTTGAATGATAATGTGGATGATGAAGCAGCCAGCCGTTTTGTGGACTTCATGAGCGGCGCTGTCTATATGGCCCATGGAGATGTGATGCTCCTCAATGATGATGTGCTCATCTGCGTTCCGTCTACGGTGGATCTTCATGAAGACAGGCTGGCCTTTGTTTCAGGTATTCCCACCTGGAAAGGACCGTAGAAATGAAGAAGATTCTCATTTTCGGCTGCGGCGCCATGGGAGGAGCCATCCTCTCCGGCTGCCTTGCCAAAGGGCTGTGGAAAAAAGAAGAAATATATGTGAAAGAGCATTCCGAAGAAGCATCCCGCGAAAAGGCGTCCCGCTACGGCGTTCATGCTTCCATGGACGGCAGGGAAGCCAAAGAGGCGGACCTGGTGATTCTGGCGGTGAAGCCCAATGTGGTACCCGGAGTGCTTCAGGAAATATCCCGGTATCATCCATCCCGGGTTCTTTCTATTGCGGCGGCAGTCACCCTGGAAGCCCTGGAAGGGGCTCTTCCGGAAGAAACCGAGGTCATCCGCGTCATGCCCAATACCCCTGCATCGGTGGGGGAAGGCATGGCTGCCATTGCACCGGGAAAGAAAGCATCCCCCGATTTCATCAGGGAAGCGGAAGAGATTTTCTCCGCCCTGGGGAAGGAAGCGGTGGTGACAGAAAGGCAGCTTGACGAGCTGGGCGCCCTCTCCGGCGCCGGCCCGGGATATGCCTTCGTCATCATTGATGCACTGGCTGATGCGGGAGTGCTCATCGGCCTTCCCCGGAAGCTGGCCATTGAAGCTGCGGCGCAGACCCTCTATGGAGCTGCCAAAATGGTACTGGAAACAGGGAAGCACCCGGCAGAGCTGAGAGACCAGGTCACAAGCCCCGGCGGTACCACCATTGCAGGCATTCATGCCATGGAAAGGGACGGCATCCGGGCTGCCCTCATGGATGGCGTCAAGGCGTGCCTTGAAAAATCTGACGCTATGGCAGGAAAATAAGAAAGGCACAGGAGCAGGGCAGATGTTCTGTTTCCCCTGCCTCTCAATCCCGGGAAAGCACCGGCTTAAGCTAAGCCGCCTGCTTGCCTGGCATAACATACAGGAATGAAAGCGGACATGATTCAATCAGCGCTTCCCTGAAGACAGGAAAGAGGATGGAATGAAGGATAGAGAAAAAATACTTCGTTATTTTGCGGCCTCCGGTGATGAATCGAAGGACATGGCCATGCGGCTTCTGGACCTGGCGGATGCGGTAGACCGGGGACGGCCCTTTGCAGTCGGCCCGTTCATGGCTCCCTTTGCCCGGCAGATCGGCCAGACCATTGCAGCCCATATGAAGACTGTGAAATCCACAGCCTTTGGCGGCTATCATGAAGCAGAGAGGGTGCGTATCGCTTTCCAGCGAGTGGATTACGATGGCCCTGTGGACTTTTCCGAAAGCCTGCTCTCGGTGACCTGGGACGGCCGGTACCGTCTCATCGGCCATCGGGATGTACTGGGCTCCCTCATGGGCCTTGGCATCGACCGCTCTGTGACAGGAGATATCCTGATGCAGGGCGCCGGCTGCCAGATCGTGGTGGACAGTGCCATGAAGGACTGGCTCATGGACAACTTCAAAAAAGTGGCCATGGTGCCGGTGAAGGTGGAGGAAATCCCTCTCTCTGATATTCAGCCGCCCAAGCAGACCGCCAAAGAAGTGCGGGCTACCGTGGCATCCCTTCGTCTGGATGCCGTAGGTGCTGCAGGCTTTGGCATTTCCCGTTCCAAAATGGTAGCGGCCGTGGAGGACGAAAGGACGGAAGTGAATTGGCAGCCTGCCAAAAGCGCTTCCCAAACCGTAAAGGCTGGAGATATTATCAGCATCCGCGGAAGAGGCCGCATAGAAATCAAGGAAGAAACCGGCATGAGCCGAAAAGGACGCACCGGCCTTCTGATATACAGATATAAATAGAGGAGCCTGCTTTCCATACAAGGTAAACACAGACATTCCAAAGGAGACATATACATATGATTACACCAATGGATATACACAACAAAACATTTTCCCGCCAGATTCGCGGCTATGCCCAGGATGAAGTAAATACATTCCTGGAAGAACTGGCCAAGGACTATGAACGGATTTACCGGGAACATCGGGAAATGGAAGAAGAAATGGACACCATCCGGACAAAGCTCAGAAACTATGAAAAGATGGAAGCCACCATGTCCAATACCCTGGTCATGGCCCAGGAAACGGCAGACAATGTGAAGAAGAACGCTCACAAGGAAGCGGAACTTTCCATTCGGGAAGCCCAGAATGAAGCCCATAAAATCGTGGCTGATGCAGAAGCTGCCCGCCGCCGGATGAATGGTGACCTTCTGAAAACAGAAGGGGACATGAACCTTTACATTGAAAAACTTCTTTCCAATTTCAAATCTGCCCTGGCTCTCATCGAGTCCGCCAAAGCCGTAAAAGCGCCCCAGCCTGTAGAAGACGGCACCGCGAAACCGGCACCGGCTGCCGAAGCAGCACCGGAGACAGAAGCAGCACCGGCTGCAGAGGAAGCACCGGAAGCAGACGCTTCCAAAGAAGAACCTGCCCAGGAAGCAGCGCCGGCTGCCGAAGAGACAGAAGAAGTAAAAGAACCCGCTGCCGGCGGCAACCTCTTTGACCAGGCCGCTGCTACTGCCAAAGGAACGGAAGAGAAAGCAGAAGATCCGGCAGCGCAGGAAGAAAATAAGGAATAAACCGATGGAAGAGAAAAAATACGTCACCGAATGGGCCAATGAAAATCTGGGCCTCACATTGAAAATCACAAACATGGTGCATGAGGAACAGACACCATTCCAGCATATCGAAATCGCAGACACCCTGGAATACGGCCGGCTCCTGATTTTGGACGGCGTATTTCAGACCTCTGTGAAGGATGAATGGACCTACCATGAAATGATTTCCCACGTGCCCCTCATGCTGCACCCCCATCCGGAAAGGGTGCTCATTATCGGCGGCGGCGACGGCGGCGTGGCTCGGGAAGTGTGCCGCCACCACTGCGTCACCCATGTGGACCTCTGCGATATCGACGGACGGGTTATAGAACTGTCCAAGGAATATTTCCCCACCATTTCCAAGGTCCTTAGAAATCCTCCGGAAAAACTTCATGTTCACGTAGGCGACGGCATTGCCTTCGCCAGGAAAGTAAAGGACTTCTACGATGTCATCATCATTGACTGCTCCGATCCCATCGGACCGGGAGAAGGCCTTTTTACCAGGGACTTCTATAAGAGCGCCTTCGCGGCCCTTCGCAAAGACGGGCTCCTTGTGCAGCAGACCGAGTCCCCCATTGTGCAGCAGTCCACGGTGCACGATGTATTTGAAGCGATGAATGATGTATTCCCCATTGTGCGCATGTACTATTCCCATGTGCCCATTTACCCGGCGTGCCTGCATTCCTTCATGCTAGCATCCAAGGTTTACGACCCCCTCACGGCAGAGCCCAGGGATGGGGCACCGGAGCCTATGAAATACTACAACCGCCACATCCAGAAGAGCTGCTTCGTTCTTCCCAACTTTATCAAAGAACTTCTCTACAAAGGACAGAAATCCTTCTGATGAAAAAAGCACTGATTTCCATGAAATCGGTGCTTTTTTTGATGAGTTCCAAAGGGCTGATGCTCCCCTTTTCCTGAGGAAGGAATATTCAGCGGCTGCATTTTAGAAGGAAAAACATAGAATATTATCTTTCAGGTTATTCATTTTCCCAAAAGGGGACAAAGCTTCTACAGAAGGCTGTTTCTACATAAGGCTTATGAAATCTGATTTATTTGACCTATTGACAAATGCCATGAAAGAAACTATACTGAAAGATAATGAAAAATGTTCTAAAATACTATTGCTTAGAAGAATGGGAAGGGCAGAAGAGGATTTTCTTTTCTGCACCCCCGGGAGGGGAATAGACGGGGAATGCCTATTTCATCGATTCTCCCGCCGGTTCATTTTAGTATCAAAGGAGCTTTGGTATGAATCAGTCACCAGTCATGGCAGAAAGAATGAGACAGACAAAAAACAGGATTCTGCAGACAGCGAAGGATATTTTTCTGGAGCAGGGCTGCCGGCGGACCACCATCCGCCAGATTGTGGAACGCTCCGGCATTACCTCCGGCAGCATTTACAATATTTTTTCCAGCAAGGAAGAAATATTCAATACCCTGGCCGGCGATGTGCTGGAAAACTGCATCCGCATGGTGCAGAAGGAAGCGGGCGGTGAATCGCCGCTCTATCAGTATGCGGCGGTGCTCCTGGTGGAAATGGAAGCCATTGCTCATGATGAAAGGGTGAGGGAGCTGTATCAGGAGGCCTATACATCACCGGTCATGTTTGAAGAGGTGGTGAAGCGCCATCTTCGCCTGGAAAAGGAATTTTTCGGCGAATCTTACGGGAAGCTCTTCAAGGAAGATGAGTTCCTTGCCCGGAACTACATGGTGAAGGGGGCCATGGGCGGCTTCATCAATTCCTTCTATTTCAAGGACCAGCCCCCTGTGGAAGAAGCGGAATCCCTTCTGCTTTCCCTGACTTTCCGGGTTCTGGGAAGCAAGAAAAAGGATATCCTTCCTATGCTGAAATCACTGGACCAGAAGAGAGAGGTATGGGCGGGCATGTCGAAGGATCTCCTGAAAAAATAGAAATGGGAAACCGCAGGTTATTTCACACATCCTGCATCCATGGGCAGATATCATCTCTGTTTCTCCAGGGCTTACAGGAAGCTGTGGCCGGAAGGGATGTAAAAAAGGGCTGCGAAAAAATGATTTACATTTTTTCGCAGCCCTTTTTGTTTCGCTGTAAGGCATTTAGGCTTCCGTTGTCTCGTTGGAATGGTTCAGTACCTGGTTGGCCAGATCCAGCCAGAGTGCTTCATGATCTTCCATGTACTGGACAAGGCGGCTTGACTCCCTTGCTTCCAGTCCCATATTCCGGAGGGTGCAGAGTACTACTTTCCGACGGATTTCAGCAACATCCAGTTTCTGGGAGAAATCGAAGGAAATGACATAGGACGATACGGCACCTTCAGAAAGAAGGATAGCTGTGGAAAGCTTGGAATTACGGGGATGTCTCCTGCCGGCCCACACTTCTTCAGCCAGAGTGGAGTGACGCTTAATCACCGTTTCCATGAGGAAGGGAGATGTATGGAAGGCACACATCAATTCCCTGACCACAGGATTCTTTTCCGTAATGTAAAGCTCCATGCCCAGAAGGCCTACCATACGGTTTTCTGCCGGCTGTCCTTCCAGTGCTTTGTCAATCTTTGCTTTGGCATTGGTCAGGAATTCATCAACCAGAGCGGAAAACAGGTGTTCTTTATCTTCAAAAATGTTGTAAATGCTGCCGGATGTAATGCCGGATTCCTGCACTATCTGACGGATCGTTGTTGTTTTATAACCCTGGGTTAGAAACAGCTTCTCTGCAGTTCTGAGAATCTGATTCCGTATACCCTTCATGTGGACTGCCCTTTTTTCGGACATAGTAATTTATACCTCACTTTTCCCCTAAACAAAAAACGTATACACATGCATAATATATACCTAAAATGCCCCTGACTTAGTTTATTATAAAAGACATTCCACCCTATTGTCAAACGGAAAATGATTTAGAGATTGACGGAAGAAGAGAAAAAGGGTGAAAATGCGGAAGTTATGGTAAAAATATGACATGACAAGAAGATAACATTTTTTACATATTTGCCAGACCCCCTATTTTTTATAGAGGGGAAGAATGAAAAAAGAAAGGAAATAGAAAAAAGCTCATATGCTTAAAGAGGTACGCTCTTTTGGATTTTAAGAAATAGTAAATACCTGTTAAGCCATAGAGGCCTGCCTTTTTCTATTTCAGGCAAAAGGAAAGGCGCAGGACTTAGGGGGATCCTGCGCCTTCATCTTCTCTCCCGGCAGGCAGGAACCGGACCGCATCTGAAATAAGGGCGTTATTTCAGTATGGCGGAACCGGTTCTATTTGGGGCAGACCGGCCGGGGGAGAATTACCTTGGAATGTGGAAACATTCCCGTTCCAAAAGTCCCTTGGGAGCGTTTAGAACGCATTTAATTATAATGCGTATATAGTACAAAAGTCAATACTGTTTTTATAAATTCATGAAATATTTTAAAAAACAAACTTTAAGATTTGAAAAGGCATGGAATCTGAAGAATTTGAGGAAGGAGAGGACTTTTTCTGTCATGCTTTTCCTGCCTTTCTTTGAACAAAAAGAAGGAAGCATGAAAAAAAGACGAGGCACCGGGCGGTGTTTCGTCCTTTTTTCATCAGCGAATGGTATCAAAATTCTGATACCATATGACCAAATTTCAAGAATGAAGTATAAGCAGTAAAGACTCTTTACCATAGGTCTGGGACATGAATCCCTTTTCAGGACCGGTATTTTCTGGAGGCCCCATAGGCGGCAAGACCCAGGGCGGCAGCGCTTAAAGCGGCTGCCGTCAGCTTCCCGTAGGGGATGGAAGAGAGGCGGAGTTTCCTTCTGGCTGTATCCAGAGGAGTCACCGGCTTTTCCGATACCACCGCCAGAGCTCCCAGCCGGGAGCGGATGGTGACATCCCGGAACCCGGCATCTTCCAGAAGTTCCTTCAAATCTTCTCTGCCATAGACCTTCATGCCGGGAATCAGTTTTTCATACATCCGGTGAAGAGGAAGGCCGCCTTTGGACTGAAGGATGAGCAGGGAAGCGCCGGGCTTCATGACCCGGAGCACTTCTTTCAGGCAGGCTTCCGGATCCTTCCAAAAATAAAAGGATTCCGCTGCCAGGACGAAGTCAAATTTCTTTTCATTGAAAGGAAGCACATCGGGGGCGCCTTCGTACACAGAGCAGCGGCCCTCCCGGATGGCTTTTTCGTTCTGGCGGTAGGCAAAGTCCACGGCCCGGAAGGAAGTATCAATGCCGGATACATGACCTTTCGGCGCCTTCTTCAAAAGACGCTCCAGGTTTTTCCCGCCGCCGCAGCCGATTTCAAGGATTTCCGCATCCTCCGGTATGGTTACCTGGGACAGCCCCCAGAGAGAAAGGGGCGTATTCCAGAGATTCGATGCCGACAGCAGGTATCCCTCTGCTTTCGGACCGGCGTGGAAGGGAAACGATTTTTTGAGTAATGTTTTCATAGTGACAGCCTCCTTTATCCAGTTTTCTTACTTATTATTATAGCTGAAAATGGAGGAGAATGACACGTCCTTTCCCCTTATCTGGGGTTGGGAAGAAAGGGCCTCGTGGCAGCCCAAGGGCCTTACCTCGCTGAGCCGCCACAAGTCCCGCTGGGCTTTTTTCTTTCTATGTATATTCTGCATAAAAAATAAAAGAAATTTCTCTCGGCGCTGAAATAGAGAAATGATAGATAAATACTGAGAAAATCAGAATTTATAAAAAATAAAAATACAGAAAATGTAAAAAAATCCAAATTTCCTATTGCACATTTATGCAAAGTGCTGTATAATTATCACATCTTAAGAAAAGCCCCCGTGAAGGGCTTCTGAAATTGTCTATATTCCACGAAGAAAGGCGGCATTCCTATGGCTGATGTAAAAAATGTAAAAAAAGTAGTTCTTGCTTATTCCGGCGGACTGGATACGTCCGTTATTATTCCCTGGCTGAAGGAAAACTATGGCTGTGAGGTCATTGCCTGCACAGTGAACCTGGGCCAGCCTGAAGATTTTGATGCCATCCACAAGAAAGCCCTGGCTTCCGGCGCTTCTGTGGCAGAAACGCTGGATGTAAGGAAAGAATTTATTGAGGAATACGCTTACAAAGTGCTCCAGGCCGACGGCCGGTATGAAGGCAAGTATCTGCTGGGCACTTCCTTTGCCCGTCCCCTTATCGGCAAATGCCTGGTGGACATGGCCAAGAAGTACGGCGCTGACGCCATCTGCCACGGTGCTACCGGCAAGGGCAATGACCAGGTTCGTTTCGAACTGACCATCAAAGCCCTGGCTCCTCATATGAAGATCATTGCTCCCTGGAGAATCTGGGATATGAAATCCAGAGAAGATGAAATGAAGTACGCTGAAGCCCATGGCGTACCCATTGATAAATACGATGAGAAGCAGACCGATGAAGAAAAGGCTGCCCAGAAGTACCCGTACTCCATGGACTGGAATATGTGGCATCTGTCCCATGAAGGGGACGATCTGGAGAACCCGGCCAATGCGCCTCACAAGGATATGTACCTGGTGACCTGCGATCCCGAGGATGCTCCTGACAAGGATGAACTGGTAACCATCGAATTTGAAAAAGGCGTGCCCACCGCAGTGAACGGCAAGAAAATGGACGGCGTGGAACTGGTGAACACGCTGAATGCCATCGGCGCCAGAAACGGTATCGGCATTGATGACCTGGTAGAAAACAGACTGGTAGGCATGAAGTCCCGGGGCGTCTATGAAAATCCCTGCGGCTCCATCCTCTTCTATGCTCACACGGAACTGGAAAGACTGTGCCTGGACCGGGCCACCTTCCATTTCAAGGAAGTGGCTGCAGTGAAGTATTCCGAACTGGTTTATGACGGCATGTGGTTTGCACCGCTCAGAGAAGCACTCCAGGCTTTTGCCGATAAGACTTCTGAAACCGTAACCGGCAAGGTCACCCTGCGCCTCTACAAGGGCAACATTATGTCCCACGGCGCAGAAAGCCCCTATTCCCTGTACAATGAAGAATTCGTCACCTTTGGCGAAGATGATGTATACAACCAGGCTGATGCAGAAGGTTTCATCAACCTCTTCGGCCTGCCCCTGACCATCCGGGCTCTGATGAAGGAGAAGAATGCAAAATGAGTGATATGATGTGGGGCGGACGCTTTACCAAGGCGGAGGAAAAGAATGCCCTTGATTTCAACGCATCCATTTCCTATGACTGCCGGATGTATAAAGAAGACATTGCCGGCTCCAAAGCCCATGCGAAAATGCTTGCCCGCCACGGCATCATTTCCAAAGAGGACTGTGAGAAAATCACAGAAGGTCTCTCCGCCATCAAGAAGGAAATCGATGATGGAAAGTTTCCCTTTTCCATTGAGCTGGAAGATATCCACATGAACGTGGAAAAAAGGCTGACCGATGATATCGGCGACGCCGGAGCCAGGCTTCATACCGCCAGGAGCCGGAACGACCAGTGCGCTTTGGATCTTCATATGTACATGAAGAGGCAGATCGGCCGGGTGGCGGAAAAACTGATTGCTGTGGAAGAGGCGCTGCTTGAGGCTGCGGAAAAGTACAAAGATGTGATTCTGCCCGGTTATACCCATATGCAGCGGGCCCAGCCGGTGCTCTTTGCCCATCACATGCTCTGCTACTTTGCCATGCTGGAAAGGGATTTCAAGAGGCTGGAAGAATGCTATGACATGGCGGACATGTCCCCCATCGGCGCCTGTGCCCTGGCAGGCACCACCTATCCCACCAATCCTCTGGAAGAAGCGGAAGATCTCCATTTTTCCAAGGTCTATGGAAACAGTCTGGACGCCGTGTCCGACCGGGATTACCTCCTCCAGTTCCTTTCCTTTGCCTCCATCTGTGCCATGCACCTGTCCAGGCTTTCGGAAGAATTCATTTACTGGAGCACCAGCGAATTCCATTTCATAGAGCTTGATGACGGCTACTCCACAGGAAGCTCCATTATGCCCCAGAAGAAAAATCCGGACATGTGCGAGCTCATCCGTGGTAAAACGGGCCGAGTCTACGGAAGCCTTATAGGTCTCCTCACCGTGATGAAGGGCCTTCCCCTGGCCTATGACAAGGATATGCAGGAAGACAAGGAAGGGGTATTTGATGCCATAGACACCCTCTACTTCGCCCTGGATATTTACGCCGGCATGATCAGCACCATGACTGTCAACGGGAAGCATACCCGGGAAGTGCTGGAGCATGACTTCTCCAATGCCACTGATATGGCTGACTACCTGGCCAAGAAGGGTCTCCCCTTCCGTCAGGCCCATGCGGTAGTAGGCGGAGCGGTTCATTACTGCATCGAACATCACAAGGTGCTCCATGACCTGACCATGGAAGAATTCAAATCCATGAGCCCTCTCTTTGAGGAAGATATCCTGGAAGCACTGAAAATAGAAAACTGCGTGAAAAATCGTGAAAGCTACGGCGGCACAGGGCCGAAATCCGTAGAACGCCAGAAAGCCCATGGGAAAGAAGCGGTGGCAGCTATGAAGGAAAAGGCTGCTCAGTGGAAAGAATCCATGGCCTTCCTGGGATAACAGAAGCCATAGCGCCCTGCGCTTGGTATAGACAATTTCACAGGAAAAAGCCCCCGCGAAAGCAGGGGCTTTTTCCTGTGGAGATAACCGGACATACCGTTCTCACAGCTTATGGATGAAGAGGAAGCGGAGTTTCTCTCCCCATTTCATGGAGGCTAGACATTTTTCCCTGGCCTTCACGATGAGGGAAAGAACTTCTTCTTTTTCTTCCCGGTCAAGGGGCTTTCCGGACCATCTGGCTTTCACCAGAAGATCCAGCAGATGGTCCCATCCCTGGAAGCGCTGGTCCATTCGGAAGGCAGCCTTTCTTTCTTCATAGCTTCCCTTTGGCGGAAGGCCGGCATAGGAGGAAAGGCGGTCCATGTAATCCAGAAGGCGGTTAAATCCTTCCTTCCCGGAGGTTCCGTTTTTGAAAATCCGGCTTACTTCTGTCAGACGGAAAACAAGGAAGCCTGCCAGAAGGAGAGGAATCAGGAGAAAGAGGAAAAGGATTTTCGGGAAAGATTTTTTCCCTTCCACCGGGCTCTGCTGATTCAGCCGGGGAGGCTGGGGAGTAGATTCGCCCTTTGGCTGTGCCTGCGGCTGTCCCTGACTTTGCGGAGGTGATTCTTTGGGGGACTGGTCTTTCTTCGGCTGGGATTGGCTGGTTTTATCCTTTTCGTCTACCGGAGCATCAGGGGCGCCGGTGTCATTTTTCTGCCTGTCTGCCGGAAGGGGGAAGGGGTTTTCACTGCCTTCATAGCCCGGCGTCATTTCCACCGGCCGCCAGCCCAGTCCGTCCACATAGACCTCAGCCCAGGCATGGGCGTGGTGGTCATTGATAGACAGGCGGTGAAGGCCGCTTTCGGAAAGGGGAGCGTCTTTGATTTCATCAGCTCCCACTGTGAGGCCTGCGGCGTAACGGGCAGGAATGCCGCTGGCCCGAAGGAGCATGACCGCGGCGGAAGCAAAGGAGGTACAGTAGCCTTTTTTGCTTTCTGTCAGGAAATAGGTAATGAAATCTTTTCCTGCCGGTGTCTTTCCGGGGCTTCTGGTATAGCTGTAATTTTCTGCAAGGAAACGGCGGATATCCTCTACCCGCTGCCGCTTTTCTGAAAGGCTCCGGGCTGGGGGAATGGGTCCCAGGGCGGCAAGACCCTCTTTTACGGCATCCGGAATATCCAGATAATGGTCATAAACGAAGCGGCGGTATTCCTTCTCGGCGCCCAGATAGGTGCGGAAATAGGGGTCGCTGCTGTTTTCTTCCTCCATCATGGAGAGAAGAGCACCGGCAGGCAGGTTCCACAGGTAGGTGCTGTAGGCCTTGCCTTCCCGGCTCATGGGAGAGCGGTCATAGGCAAAGAGGGGAGCGCCGAAGCTGGTATCGTAGGGAAGAAGGAAGAAAGGCGTCTTTTCATACACGGCGTCTACGTTGAAATCCTTTTTCAGGCCTTCCACCGATTCGTCATCTTTCATGTAGTTGGAAAGGCTCTGGGAAAGGGCAGGGCTTCGGGCAATGACTTCCATGAGCCAGGCCCCCTGGTCGTACCATTCGCCCTGATTCTTTTCAAATAAATGCGCAACCCTTTCATACCGGCCATCGGGCAGGTCTTTCCACTGATTGCTGCCGTAGTCTCCGCCGGTCCAGCTGCGAAGGTAAAGGCGGTGCGGCTGGTCTGCCGCTTCGATATCCGCAATGATGCGGCCGGAGTAGCGGATGCCTTTCACATTGCCCAGCTTCTGCCTTCCGGCGCTGCCCTTCATCATGCCGGTGTAGGCATTACCGGCATGGAAGATGGGATCGTAGGGGTCCACGAAGGATACGATTTCTTCCTGGAGTTTGGAAAAGAGGGCGGGCTGTTCATAGCGGCTCTCCGGAATTACAAAGGAAAGGACAAGGCCCATGAGAAGAGCCGCCAGGAATGCGGGGATTTCCGGATGGGTAAGGGTGTTTCCCTTCAGCCGGGCAGGCAGGGAAATCATGAAGGCCCCGGCGAGGGCCAGAGCAAGGGGCGGCGGATTGATGCCGAAGTAGAATCCCAGAAGCAGAATGGCGAGGGAAAGAAGGGAAGATAAGACAGCGCCGGTTTTGGAAAGGAAAGCGCTGAGGAAAAACCAGGAAAGGAAGAGAACCATATACACTTCCGCCGCCAGAGGAGATGCTCCCTCGGGCAGGCGGGGAAGTACCAGGGCCACATCATAGGGCTCCTTCAGGGTGGTGAAGAGGGGAACGGAAAAGGCGGTGAAACTGTCTTTCAAAGTGGAATGGAAAAGGATGAGCACGGCTGCCAGGCAGGCAAAGAGAAGGGCCGTCAGCGGGAACCGTTTCTTTTCCGGCAGGGCGGCAAGAAGGAAACTCCCGGCCAGTACCAGGACAAAGGCAGCCATGGCAAACAGGAAGGTGTCTCCGCCGGCATAGGAAAAGAAGAGGGAAACCGTTCCGGCGGCGCCAGAAGCGGTGACAAGGGCGGACAAAAAATGAATGTTTTTCATCAGGCATCTCCTCCCAGCGCTTTATAAATTTCATGGCGTCCCGACAGGGCAGCTCTCTCGGCCCCCTCTTTTGCGCACCAGACGGCAGGAAAGAGTTCCGGCGGAATGGGGGGATTTGGATTTCCTGTGATATAGCAGATGGGAATATAGGGAGAAAGGCCGGATCCCATGAGGGCGCCGGTCCGTCCTGCCCGGAGGAAGCCGGACAGGGCATCCATCCATTCCTCTCTGGTGCGGATGGCGTGGGACGCAGTCCCCTTTGGGGCGGCAAAGACGAAGCGGAAAGGGATGCGGGCAGACAGCAGGGCAAGGCCGGCGGAATAGAGGGCATCCCCTACCGTATCCCGGAGCACCTCATCCTCCTCATAGTCGGCGGCCAGAACGATTCTATCACTGCCGGCGGGATAGGAATCTCGCACATATACATCATCCTTCCGGGCAGTGACCTTCCAGTTGATGAGATGGGGATTGTCTCCGGGCTTGTATTCCGTGGCACCGAAATATTCTATCTCCTCGCTGCCGGCTATGCGGCGCAGGGCAGCCAGGGCATCATGGAAGGTGCCAGCCTGCTTTGGATACACCAGGATGGGAGACGCCGGGAGCTCTCTTTGGAAATGGAAAAGGCCGAAGGGATCCTTCCAGGAAAAGGTGATTTTTCCCAGAGAAAGGCGGCCGCAGTGGACCATGGACCGGGTGAAATAAAAGACAAGCCCTTCCTTTTCTTCCTCATAGGCCTCATAGGGGGAGCCGGAAAGACGTACTTCCGGAGAAGACAGGAAAGGAAGGAAAGGACTTTTCAGGGAAATGGCAATTTCTGCCTCTTTTCCCCGTTCTACGCTGCTGGGAGCCTCACAGGCGAAGGAAACGCTGCGCCCTGCCTTTCTGCTGAAAAAGTAAAGGCAGAAAGGTGATAGAAGAAGCATGACTGAGAGCAGGAAGGAGTCATAGAGGTCATAAATCACCATGAGGAAAAAGGCGATGAGAAGAAGGAACACATAGTAAAAACGGCCCATTTACTCCTCCTTCAGCGATGGCAGGGGCAGGGAGGAAAGAAGGGAGGAAAGAACCGATTCCGCCGTCTTCCCTGCATACCGGGCATCGCCGGAAAGAGATATGCGGTGGCCCAGGGTATAGGGAGCCACGGCGGCCACATCATCGGGAGTAGCATAGGGCCGTCCTTCCATGAGGGCATGGGCCCGGGTCATGGCAGAAAGGGCCATGGTGCCTCTGGGCGATACGCCAAGGCGGATGTCCGGATGATTTCTGGTGGCCCGGGCAATATCTACCATGTAGCCATAAAGGCTTTCCTCCACATGAATGCGGGATACCTCCTGCCGGAGGGCCAGGAGCCCTTCGGGGGTAATGACAGAAGAAAGACCTTCGGCGGGATTCTTCTTTTCACCGGAGAGAATGCGGATTTCATCTTCCCTTTCCGGATACCCTACGGTAATGCGGATCATGAAACGGTCCGTCTGAGATTCCGGCAGCTCCTGGGTGCCGGAGGAACCGAAGGGGTTCTGGGTGGCCATGACAATAAAAGGCTGGGGCACGGCATAGGTCTTCCCGTCCACCGAAAGCCGGCCTTCCTGCATGACTTCCAGAAGAGCGGACTGAGTCTTCGGAGAAGCTCGGTTGATTTCATCGGCCAGGAAGAAATTGGTCATGGCGCTGCCCGGCATGTACCGGAAGGTGCCGGAATTTTTATCGTACATGGAAAAGCCTGTAATATCCGATGGCAGTACATCCGGCGTAAACTGCATGCGCTTGTAGTCCAGACCCAGTACATGGGTGAAAGCCACAGCAATGGTGGTCTTCCCTACGCCGGGAATGTCGTCAATCAGAATGTGGCCGCCGGCCAGAATGGCAGTCAGTATCCGGCGGAGCACTTCATCCTTGCCCAGCACCGCCTTTCCCGTTTCAGAAAGGATCGCATCAATGGTTTCTTTTGTATTCATAGGGATACCTCAATTCTTGTACATAATAATATATTACCTATTATACCCCCTGTGGGAAGAGGTCTTGGATGCATTGGCTCATTGAGGCTCTGGTCTCTCCGGCGTCCCTGAGCGAAAGCAATGCAGCCCTTCTAAACAACCCGCGGCCAGCCGCGCCCTTTTTTATAAAATTTGCGCCGCTGTCCCTATAACATAGAAAGCCAATCTCGTAATGCTGACTTTATCATCTGCGGCGAAGCCGCTACCACCACCCTCGCGCCGAAGGCGCGTCAAACTTAAGAACCTTAAGAACCCTCGGGCCGGAGGCCCGTCCACCTTTCCCTTTACAGCCCTTCTAAACAACCCGCAGCGAAAGCCGCACCCGCTTTCTTGCCCATTGAGGCGTGAGATTTCTCCACTCCGCTTTGCTTCGGTCGAAATGACGAGAGGGGCGCTCGCCAATATCGTCATCTCGAGCGGGGGGATGCGCCGGTATGGGTGTTAGAGGGGAACCGCTTCGATGAAACTCTGAGTCGAGAGATCTCCCAACGTAATGCTGCCCGTACCATCAGAGGAAGAGGTTTCTCCACTCCACTCCGCTTCGGTCGAAATGACGAGTGGGGTGCTCGCCAACATCGTCATATCGAGCGGAGATGCATGTCGGTATGGGGCAGATGGAAAACGCATTGATGAAACTCTGAGTCGAGAGATCTCCCAATGTAATGCCGCCCGTACCATCAGAGGGGGGGAGAGATTTCTCCACTCCGCTTCGCTTCGGTCGAAATGACGAGAGGGGCGCTCGCCAACATCGTCATCTCGAGCGGAGATGCATGTCGGTATGGGGCAGATGGAAAACGTTTTGATGAAACTCTGAGTCGAGAGATCTCCCAACGTAATGCCGCCCGTACCATCAGAGGGGATTTCTCCACTCCGCTCCGCTACGGTCGAAATGACGATAGGGCGCGCCTCTTTTTTATAAAATCTGCGCCCGAAGGGCGCCACCACAACCCTCTGCCTGCAAGGCCGTCAAACTTAAGAACCCTTGGGCCGTAGGCCCATCCATCTTAAGAACCTTTCTCCCTGCCCCAAAGCGGCCCTATACCATTGACAACGCTCTCTTTCTCCCCTATAATAGTATCGTTATGGAAGGGTGTCCGAGCGGTTGAAGGAGGCGGTCTTGAAAACCGTTAACTTCGTGAGAGGTTCATGGGTTCGAATCCCATCCCTTCCGCCATAAAAATGAATCCGCGGCATGGACCGCGGATTTTTTGTATCATCATGGAGGCTGTGACTATGGCAGGAAGAAATATAGACCTGTTATCTATTTTTAGAAAAATACTGGGGCTCACGGTGGGAGCCGTGATTTACTCCGCCGGACTGAACCTGTTTCTTATCCCCAACCACATCATCGACGGCGGCATTACCGGTATTTCCCTTCTGGTGCAGGCTTTGACGGGCATTCCCTTCTCCCTGCTCATTGTGATTTTGAACCTTCCTTTCTTTTACCTGGGATACCGGAGACTGGGAGCCGGGCTGGCGGTATCTTCCACCTATGCCATCGTGGTCCTTTCCCTCTGCTCTTCCTGGTTTGAACAGCTGAAACCGGCCACTACGGACCCTTTCCTGTCCACCATTTTCGGCGGCATCATCATCGGCATCGGCGTAGGCATTGTCATTAAGAGTGGCGGCTCTACGGACGGTACGGAAATCGTGGCCATCTGGATGGATAACAGGACCTCCTTTTCCGTAGGGGAAATCATTATGTTCTTCAACTTCTTCATCCTGGGCGCTGCCGGATTTGTGTTCAGCTGGAACAGCGCCATGTATTCCCTCATTGCCTATTTCATCTGCTCCCGCATGATTGACGCTGTCTCCACCGGTCTTGATTCTTCCAAAGGCGTCTTCATCGTGACTACGGACTATGACAAGGTATCGGACGCCATTGTCCACGATATGCACAGGGCCGTTACCCGACTCCACGGCCAGGGCGGTTTCCTGAAGGACGACAAGGATGTGCTTTACTGTGTGGTGACCCGTCTGGAAGTGACCAAGCTGAAACAGGTGGTTCACGGCATTGATCCCAATGCCTTTCTCTCGGTTTTCGATGTGCAGGAAGTGCAGGGAGGACTGGTGAAAGGGAAATAGGCTGGAGTCCCTGGAGGATGACTGTCATTTAAGACGCAAGAAAGTTCAGGCGCCTTCGGCGGCTCATTTATATGCATTGCCCCGAAGCGGCCATCCATCGCCTTTTGCTCCTTTTGAATCCCGGGCCGCCAAGCGGCCTTTTTTTTATTTTCTCCCCTTTACAAATGAAGATTTCCATTATAAAATAAGACAATTTGTGCCGAAATCGGTGCAGTCAGTTTTTTATTCATTTGGAAGACCTGTTAGGGGGATACTATGTCGGAAAAATCTTTGGAAGAACTGGAGTTTGAAGAAACCGGTGTTACGCGGAAGGAACGATGGAAAATCATGTGGGCTTCCATCATCGGCTATGCCATGGACGGTCTGGATGTGCTGATCCTTTCTTTTGCCATGGCGGCTATTGTCAGTGAGTTCGGCTTGACCCTGGGAGAAGGGGGCCTCATTGCTACCTATACCCTCATCGGTACGGTTCTGGGGGGATATCTTTTCGGTATATTCGCCGATTACTTCGGCCGTGTCCATACTTTTTCCCTGACCATCATTATTTTCTCCATCTTTACCGGAGCCTGCGCCTTCGCAGACAATGTGACCCATCTGAATATTCTCCGTTTCCTGGCCGGCCTTGGCCTGGGCGGCGAATACGGCATCGGCATGACCCTTGTTTCTGAAACCTGGCCGGCTGCCAAGCGGGCCAGAGCCACTGCCGGTGTAGCCATGGGCTGGCAGGCCGGCGCCGTGCTGGCAGCCATCCTGGCGGCTGTGGTGCTTCCGGATTATGGCTGGAGAGGCCTTTTCCTGGTAGGCGTGGTACCGGCGCTCCTGGCTGCCTGGGCCCGTCACGGCATTAAAGAACCGCCTATGTGGGTGAAGCGCAAGGAAATGAAAAAGGAACTGGCTGCCCGGAAGGAAAGGGGAGAAACCCTGACGGCCGAGGAAGAAGAGCAGCTGGAGGAAGCAAAGAAGTTCCCCCTGGCCCATCTTTTCGCCAGTCCTTCCAAAACCGTAACCACCCTGTCCCTCACGGTGATGACCAGTGTACAGAACTTCGGCTACTACGGCATTATGGTATGGCTGCCCATGATCCTGCTGAAGGAACATGGCCTTACCACGAAATCCATGTCCGGCTGGATGATTGTGACCGTTATCGGCATGATTGCCGGCATTTATGTGTTTGGTTATCTCTGCGACCGTCTGGGACGGAAGGTTCCTTACCTGATTTTCTATATCTGCGCAGCGGCCATGGTTTATATTTACGTGAACCTGGGAACCCCGGTGGCCCTTCTCTTCGGCGGCGCCTTCCTGGGCTTCTTCTGCAACGGCATGATGGCAGGCTATGGCACTCTTCTTTCTGAAAATTATACTACCGATGCCCGCTCCACCGCCCAGAATTTCATCTTCAATACGGGCCGTGCCGTAGGGGGCTTTGCTCCTGCCATTATCGGCGCCCTGGCCCAGTCCCACGGCTTCAGTGCCGCTTTCGCCCTCCTGTCTTGCGTTTATGTGGCAGCAGCGGTGAATGTCCTCTTTTTCATCAAGGATACCAAGGGCACAGTGATTCGCTGATGCCTTATTTCAAAAACTGTCATGGAATAATTCCATGGCAGTTTTTTTATTGGAATCCCTGATGCGGTCACCTGCCGCTAAGAAGGCTGGATGAATCCATGGGTGATTCCTTTACTTAAAAATACATTGTAAACGTTGAAATAAAAGCGAGGTTGTTATATTATATACGTATGTAAACCGTGTATACGGAGAACAAATAACAATTAGTTTACAAACGAGGCGAGAACATGGTTCGGGAAAATGCATTGGAGCAGGGACAGGGGAGGTCCCGGGAAATCGTTCTTTTCGGGTTGTTTACGGCGCTTATTGCCATTGGCGCTTTCATTCGCATTCCGGTGCCGGTGTGTCCCTTTACGCTGCAGCTTCTCTTCACCACTCTGGCGGGGCTTCTTCTGGGAAGTAAGAAAGGGGCTCTTTCCGTAGGCCTTTACGTGCTGCTGGGACTGGTGGGAGTGCCCGTATTTACGGAGGGCGGCGGCCCTTCCTATATTTTCCAGCCCACCTTCGGCTACCTGGTGGGATTCATTGCCGGCGCCTGGCTCACAGGAAAGCTCCGTGAAATGAGCGGCTCCTGGTCCTTTGGCAAGGTCCTCTTTGCCAATCTCTGCGGACTGGCAGTGGTGTATCTGTTCGGCATGATTTACGTCTACTTCATCAATAATTTCTACATCGGGAAAACCATTGGCGTATGGGCAGTGATTCTGTACTGCTTCCTGCTGGCTGTACCCGGTGATATCTGCCTCTGCATTCTGGCAGCCTTTCTTTCCAAGAGGCTGGTGAAGGCACTGGGCATCTATGAGTAAAGGTTTCACAAGGAAGAACGAAACAGGTCTTCCTTATTTTATTGCAAGGGGGAGTTTGAAATGAGTAAAGGATTATTTATTACCGGCACCGACACGGATATCGGCAAAACCTACGTAACGGCGCTGATTGTGAAAACCATGAGGCAGGCCGGCTATAACGCAGGCTACTACAAGGCTGCCATCAGCGGTGCGCCTACGGTGGCCGCTTCTGACGCAGGCTTTGTAAACAAGTTTGCCGACATTCATGAACCGGAAGACATGATCCTTTCCTATCTCTACCAGCATGCCGTATCGCCCCATCTGGCAGCAAAGCTGGAAGGCCATCCCCTGGAAAAAGAAGTGATTCTGAAGGCCTGGAAACGGGTTACTGAAGCATATCCCTACGTGACCATGGAAGGAAGCGGTGGCATTGTCTGCCCTATCCGTCATGATGAAAAAGCCCATTACTACCTCACCGACATTATCGGCTGGCTCCATCTGCCGGTACTGGTGGTGGCCGATGCCGGCCTTGGCACCATTAACCATGTGGTGACTACCTGCGAATACATCAAAAACCGCCACATCCCCATCAAAGGCATTATCCTCAACAACTGGCAGGGCGGCGTCATGGAAGAGGACAATGTAAAGATGATAGAAGAAATCACCGGCGTCAAGGTGATTGCCCTGGTGAAAAAAGGAGATACCATCCTCCACTGCGATCCCAAGGTGCTGGAGGCCTGCTACGCGGAAGTGTGAGTGATTGAGGGGATGGCTGTGCTCCCTAGGGAAGCGCTGATTAAATCACTGTCTGCTTTTATTCTTGGATTTTTATGTAATGCAAGGAATGGGATGACGCGAATAGCGAGCTATTTAAGGAGTCCCATGACGAAGCAGTGCATAAAAATTCTTATAAAAGCAGACTCTATGAATGAATCAGTGCTTCCCTAATGTGCGTAAGGGTTGACGGAGCCTTTGGCTCCGAAGGTTGACGACCCTGCCGGGCCGAGGGGGCTCAGGTTTGACAGGCCTAACGGTCAGTCGATTAAAAGGAAGGCCCTTTTATGGGCAGGCTATGGGCCAACTTCGACTGACTTGCACATTCTCTGCAGAATGTGCACAGCCTGAGGGTTGTGGTATCGCCCTGTCGGGCGATGAGTATATATGCCGCCTGCGGCGCAGTTATACGATTTTGCGAGCGAAGCGAGCCAGCCTCCGCAAGGAGGCTATAAACTGCGGCGAAGCCGCCACTACAACCCTCGCGCCGTCAGGCGCGTCAAACTTAAGAACCCTCAGCGGCGAAGCCGCTGTCAATCCTAAGAACCTTTTTACACAACCCTCCTACACAACCCACGGCGAAGCCGTGCCCCCCCTTTCACGGAAACTGACACCATATCCATCCAGACCAAATGACAATAAACACAAAGGAGTATATAAAATGGCAGACATTAACTGGGAAGAAGAAGATAAAAAATACATCTGGCATCCGGCCATGCAGATGAAGGATAACGAAGTATTTCCGCCGGTGGTGGCAGACCACGGCAAAGGGGTATACCTTTATGACACCCATGGCAAGGAATATCTGGACATCATTTCCTCCTGGTGGTGCAATCTTCTGGGCCACTGCAATCCGGAAATCAATGAGGCTTTGAAGAAGCAGGTGGATCAGCTGGAGCATGTCATTTTCACCAACTTCACCCATAAACCGGCCATCGAACTGTGCCGGGAGCTGGAACCGCTGCTGCCGAAGGGACTCACCAAGTTTACCTTCCACGACAATGGCTCTTCCTCTGTAGAAGCGGCTTTGAAAATGGCCTTCCAGTACCAGTATCAGACCGGTCATCCCGAAAGGACCCGTTTCATGTGCCTGCCCGAATCCTATCACGGAGAAACCATCGGCGCCCTGTCCGTGGGCTCCATGGACCTTTATGCCAAAATATTCCACCCCATGCTCATGAACAATATCCATTTCAAAGGGCTGGACTGCTACCGCTGTCCCTACGGCAAGACCCGTGAGACCTGCAGCGTGGAGTGCTTTGAAAGTGCCGAGGAAGCCTTTAAGAAATACGGAAAAGAAACGGTGGCCTGCATTGTGGAGCCTATCCTGCAGGGCGCTGCAGGCATGCGTATCTATCCGGCTGAATACCTCCGGAAACTCCGCAAGCTCTGCGATGAATACGGTGTCCTTCTCATCGACGATGAAATCGCCGCAGGCTTTGGCAGGACCGGCACCCTCTTTGCCATCGAACATGCCGGCGTGTCTCCGGATATCCTCTGTACCTCCAAAGGCCTCACCGCCGGCTACATGCCCATGTCCATGACCATTACCACCGACAAAGTGTACGATGCCTTCTACGATGACTACGGCACCCATAAAGCCTTCGTCCACAGCCATACCTACGCAGGAAACCCCATGGGCTGCGCCATTGCATTGACGGTGCTGAAAATCATGAAGCGGGACCACATTCTGGAAAAGGTGAATGAAGATGGGAAGTATCTCCACGAAGAACTGATGAAGGCCCTGGGCCATCACAAGAATGTGGGAGAAATCCGTCACATCGGCCTCATCAATGCCATAGAGCTGGTGGAGGATCCGAAGACGAAGAAGGCCTTCGATCCGGCCAGGAGAATCGGCTGGCACGTATTCCGGAAAGCCATGGACCTGGGACTGGTGCTTCGCCCCATGGGAGATATTATCTACTTCAATCCGCCCCTTACCATAGAAAGAAAAGATATGGATAAGGCAGTGAAACTCTGCACCGAAGCGGTTCATGCGGTGCTGGGAGAATAACCGGTCATAAAAAAGAGAGAAAGCCATTCAGGCTTTCTCTCTTTTTTGATTGCATGACTATTGGAAGAGGCGTTTTTTATGCTGATGGACAGAGTCACATGTGCGGGGGCTGCCAGCTCGCAGCTCCGTGCCAGTGGCTCTACCCATCAGCATACATTCGCGGGGGGGTCACAACAAGCATGGAGAGAGGCTCTTCATACTATCCCTGACTGTCATTCCTGTTATGCCGGATGGCATCGTCCAGGGACAATTCTTTTTCTTTCTGCTCTTTGCGTTCCTTCTCCATGGCCCCTTCTGTGCCTGCCAGAAGGGCTGTATCTGCCGGGGATTCTGCAAGAGGACCTTCAGTGCCATGGATGGGAGCTGCATCTATGGCATCAGAGGGGATGGAGCCATCGGTGCTGTCTGCATAGGAATCCCCGTGGTAGGAATAGTTATTTTCCGGAATGCCATCGGGATTCGTGGCTTCATAGCCGTGGACATGCTGCACTTCACCATCGGGACCGGTACGGAAGTAATCATGGGTGTGGTGGACGCCGGGAGCGTCGGAGACATCGTGGCTGCCGGCATCTATGGAGTCATGATGGATTATATCGGGATGACTGAAATCGTCCATATCGGTATGGCCGAAATCCGCTGTATCCACGGTATGCCCGCTTCCATCTATGCCGTCGAAGGAATGGCCGCCGGCATCCACTGTATCCACTCCTGTTTCAAAGCTGTCGAAGGCTTTGATGAAGGGGAGAAAGAGGAGGATGATGAGAAGCGGCGCCACCCCCATAATGGGCAGGGCCTGCTGCAGGGTATAATGGTGGCGGTAGAGCCAGCGCATGATAAAATGGAAAATGACCGTGAAAAAGAGGGCTACCACTGCGGCAAGGGTGTATTCCAGGCCCTGGTATCCCCAAAGGGGGTTTATACCATTCAATCGGTAATGGTAGAAAGAAATGCCCCAGATCAATTCTCCAAATACAGAACCATAGAAAGCAAATCCGAAGGCCAGGGCATACATGTAGAATCCTGCCAGCACGGCCCGCCAGTTTTTCAGGATATAGCTGAGCCGGGCTATGAAGATAATAACCATGAGAATAAAGGCCACGGGAGCCAGGAAGGGGAAGAAGGACACCAGGGCAAAGGCAATGGCGGCGGTGATAAGAATCAGCAGGATCCGGCGCCAGGTGTAAAAGATGAAGAGGCCCATGGAGCAGGCAATGGCTTCTCCCTTCAGTTCCGGGTGGGTAATATTGATGAGTATGTACAGAAAGGTAACCATCATAAGCACCCAATGGGGACGGATGGTGGATGAGGCCTTTATGCTGCTTTGGGATTGCAAGAAATCACATCCTTGGAATACAGAGTTTTATATGTATTATAACAGAAGGCGGTCTGGGGTGTTTATGGATAGAGTCATTAGCACGGGGCTGCTGGCTTTTAGCTTCTAGCTGCCAGGAAAACTGATCCGCCTGCGGCGCTTTCCGTCCCATGTTCCAGAATAGAATTCATGCCGTAGGTTGGCCAGCTTTCCTGAAAGCTAACAGCTAACAGCTAGGAGCTGGCAGCCCCATGCCGGTGACTCTGTTCCTCGGCACCGAAAATCAGTTTTTCCTTGACAATGGGTCTCATGGTGCTATAATAGCCCATAAAGAGCGATGAGCAAGATGGACATGGCTGACGATGTCCCAGAGAGCCGGCGTATGGTGAAAGCCGGTACACACGGGTCATGGACAATCACTTGGGAGCATCTTTCCTGAAGCAGCAGTAAGGAAAGCGGGAGTGCCCGTTACAGGACTATGACATATGAGTATAATGCAGGGTGGTACCGCGATTTCGCCCCTGTCCCGTGATGGGACAGGGGCTTTTTGATTCCATCTTTTATATGCGTGTCTGAGTGATAAATCAGAGTGGTACCGCGGGAAATCCGCCTCTGTCTTTTGGGGACAGAGGCTTTTTTCATGCCCTGTCCATTGTAAAGGAGGGCTTTTTATGAAAGTATTATCTATGTTTGATGGAAATCTGGGGAAATACCTGCTCCCCGGCATTGTACTCCAGTCCGTCATGATTGGCGGCGGCTATGCTACGGGACGGGAAATCGTGGAGTACGGCGCCAAGTTCGGCGCCTACGGCTGGTATGCAGGCCTTGGCATTATGGCAGGCTTTGCCCTGGTGGCAGTGCTGTGCTATGAACTGATCCGCCTGTACCATGTGTATGATTACAAATCCTTCATCCAGTCCATTGCAGGACCCCTGTATCCGGTGTTTGACCTGGTATACACGGTGTTCATGGTTATCATTCTGGCTGTCATGTCCTCAGCCACCGGCGCCGTGGTACAGCAGATGTTCGGCGTGTCCCACTGGTTTGGCGTCGTAGGCATCATGGTGGTGGCAGGCCTTCTGAATTTCTTCGGCGAGAAAGTGATTTCCTTCTTCGAAACCTTCGGTACCGTGGCCCTCTACGCAGGATACCTCACTTTCTCGGTAATGGTCATTTCCGGACACACAGGAAATATTGCAGCCGTCATGGCATCTTCAGACCATTCCTATGTGCCCGATGCCACCATGGGTCATGCTCTCTGGACAGGCCTTCTCTACATGGCCTGCAATCTGGTGGTATTTCCTGCGTCCTTCTTCACCATTAAGAAACAGACGAAACGGAGAGAATCGGTAGTGAGCGGTGTGCTGGCCGGCCTTCTGGCTACGGTGCCCTGGTTCCTTACCTACTTTGCCGTCATGGGCTTCTATCCTTCCAAAGAAGTACTGGGCGCCCAGGTGCCCTGGATGATGATGATGCAGGAAAGCGGCGTGCCTTCCTGGATGATGGTGGCCTTCAGCTTCATCATGGGATGGACTCTGGTGGAAACCGCCACCGGTATGATTCATGCCCTCCTGGAAAGGGTGGACAAGGGACTGGAAGAAAAGGGAAGAACCGCCCTGTCCCGCAGAAATAAAGGGCTGACCACGGTAGTCATCATGGCCTGCGCTGTGGCTCTGGCCCAGGTAGGCATCATCGACCTCATCGCCAAAGGCTACATGGCCCTGGCCTACGCCTTCATGGCCCTCTTCCTCCTGCCGCTCCTCACGGTGGGCGTATATAAAATCTTCCGGAAAGAAGAAGGAGAAGAAATGGAAACAGAAGAGCTGGCAGCAGACTGCCGGCAGAAGGCGTAAGGGAGGTGGATGCACAGCGACCTGAAAATCCCGTAACCCTGACCTTATAAGCATGGCCCCCTAAAGGGGGAACGACTCACTACATTTTGCGCGTCGCTAGCGCTCTTTCATCCACTGCTGTCACTGACTCACTGGATTTTCAGGTCGCTGATGCTCCCTTATAAATCCAGTTCGCATAGTGCAAAATGTGTTCGCTGTGCACCGAAGGGCAATCCACAACCCTCGTGCCGAAGACGCGTCAAACTTAAGAACCTTAAGAACCCTCGGGACGGAGGCCCGTCCACCTTTTCCCTTACAACCTTTCTATACAACCCGCGGCGCCAGCCGCACCCCTTTTTTTAATCTGCGGCGAAGCCGCCACAACAACCCTCGGGGCCAAAGGCCCCGTCAAACCTAAGAACCCTCCGGCCGCCAGGCCGGTCCATCTTAAGAACCTTCCCTTCTGGACCTTATGAAAAAAGACCGCCCTGTGGCGGTCCTTTCTTATATATGCAGTATGCTCTTGAAGGCTTTGATATAGTGCCTTGACACAGGCACCTTCTGCTTTTCATAGCTGGTCATGGTGAGAAGGAGAGTGCCGTTGTCCTGGGGTTGGATTTCATGAATCATGGAAAGGTTCACAATATAGCCCTTATGGGTACGGAAGAAGCCCAAAGGAGTGAGGAGGCTTTCTATATCCCGGAGGGTCATCCTGGATTCCACGATGCCGCTGGTGGTGTAAAAGAGGGAGCGGTCCGATTTTTCCGTACATACCAGCACGATTTCTTCAGATGGGGAAATCATGAGGGTTTTATTTTTTGTCTGGATAGATACCTTCTGGGAAGTGACCCGCACTTCGCCGGGCACTATTTTCCCGCGCTGCAGGGCCAGACTGTCGGTGAGCCTTTCGATGATGCGGCGGATGCGATTTTCAGAATAGGGCTTCAGAATGTAGTCAAAGGCTTCCAGGTCGAAGGCCTGCAGGGCAAACTGGCTGTAGCCTGTGGCGAATACGATTTTCAAGGGCAGGTCCATATGGAGGATCTCCATGGCACATTCCAAGCCGTTCATGATAGGCATTTCGATATCCAGAAAGAGGATGTCCACATTGGGGTGGGCCTTTAAAAACTGCAGGACCTCTCTGCCGTTGGCACATTCGCCCACGATTTTCACGCCGGGAATGGCAGAAAGCTCATACTTCAATTCTCCTCTGGCCGGAAGCTCGTCATCAGCCACCAGCGTTTTGATTTCTTCCATAATATTCCTTTCTTATTTCTTTGTCGGCAGGACGATGGTTTTCGTAATGACTCCTTCCTCGTCTGCCAGAGAGGCAGGGGCCTTTTCAATTTTGGGGATATTGGCAAATACAAGGGTGCCCCGGTTTTCCTTACTTACGATATGGAGGCCGCAGGCACTGCCGAAGAGGGACATGAGGCGCTGATGCACATTGATGAGGCCGATCTGGTCCCGCCGCTTGTGATCTATGAGAAGCCTCTTCCGCTTTTTGGCGGGAATGCCTACGCCCGTATCCAGTACATAAATCTTGAAATACTTCGGATGCTCGATGAGGCCCACCTTGATTTTACCGCCTTCCGGCCGCTTGAAAATACCGTGGATCACCGCATTTTCCACCAGAGGCTGCAAAAGCAGGGGCGGTACCTGGATATCATTCAGCTTATCCTTCGGAAAATCGTAGGTGATTTTCAGCCGGTCGCCGAACCGCGCCCGCTCTAGCTCCGTGTAGCATTCAATGACATGAAGCTCCTCCGACAGGGGAATGAGCTTGGAAGGATTGTTCAGACTGTGGCGGAAATAATCGGACAGGTACTGGATGAGCTTTCGGGCCGTATCAGGGTCGCTTCTCACATAGTAGCTGATGGTATTCAGCGTATTATAGAGGAAATGGGGATTGATCTGGGCCTGCAGCGCCCGGATTTCCGCTTCCGCCAGAAGATTTTCCTCCTCCTTCATGCGGTCGTATTCATAAATCGCTTCCATCACATGGCAGATGCCGTGCAGGAATTCGATACCCATCTTCGTGAACGTATCGCCCTTGCTTTTGGCGGCGATAATATATCCCACTGTCTCATTTTTGTAAGTTACCGGCAGCGTCATGAGATGGGGCATATCAGGCAGAGACTTCTGCAGCTTCAGAATGGCGATTTCCGCATCCCCCTGGGTCTCATCGGCTTCGGTTTTGTAATTGGTGCGGGTGTAGAACTGGTCCTTGTAGGAAATGGCCGTCCAGATGAGACTGGGCAGGGAAGAAGTCATAAGCTCTGCAATTTTGGAAATATTGGCATCGTTGAACCCGTCGTGCAGCGTGGCAAAAAGGGCAGCCACCGCATCGAAGGTGTTCTTCGTGGTCTGGGTCTTTTCCGAATCCCGCTGGTGGATAAAGAACTCAATCACCATGTAGAAAAGAGAAACGGCAATGGTATTGGTTACGATGATAGGCAGGGACAGGGCAAAGAAATCCTCAGGATGGCTGATGGTCTGGGGAAAGGTGAGAAAGGCGTAAAACAGCCAGAAAAGGATTTCCAGCGTAAAGGCATCCAGAAAAGCCCACATCCACAGCTGGTGATGGTGCTTCTTCAGCCGCTTGGAAAGGAAACCGGCCGCAATGCCCTGAATAATGGTGAGGCCCCCATGGATAAAGGCGGCATCGGTGGGAATAAAGAAAGCTCGATGGAAACCGGTGATAAGTCCCGTCACCGTACCCACCACCGGCCCGCCGATGAGGCCGGCCAGAATAATGCCTACCGCCCGGAAATTAATAATGCCCCCGCCGGCCCGCACATTCCAGTAGGTGCCGCAGATGGAAAGGACGGAAAAGAGCAGGATGAAAAACACCATATGCCGCCGGCTGAAATGCTTGGCGGAAATGGCTTCACGGAAAAAAGTGGTGCGGCAGATCAGAAGCAGGAGAAGAAGGAAAATGGAAATGCCGAACCATACATGCTGGATGCCGATAATCCAGGAAGAATTCATAGTATCATCCTTTCCATGGGAAAAGTGGGGAACTTCTGGCGAGTATTGGGGAAATGAAAATTTTCAGGGCCTGACCGGGGTGTAAGGGGAAGCGGCACAATCTCTTGTTTCCCCTTGAGGGGAAATGCCGCGCAGCGGCAAAAGGGTGTACAAGGCTGCGCGTAGAGAAGAAGCGCAAAGGCAGCCCTGAGCGCCAAACGGCGGCCTGCCTGGGTGGAGTATCATTTGAGGCTCTTGCCGTACAGCACCTCCACGCCACTTCGTGGCCCTCTCCCCCTCAAGGGGGCGCAAGGTTCAGCGCTTTGTGCTCTCACCGTCTCCAATGGAGCAGGGGGAAACGGCACCATCTCTTGTTTCCCCTTGAGGGGAAATGCCGCGCAGCGGCAAAAGGGTGTACCAGGCCGCGCGTAGAGAAGAAGCGCAAAGGCAGCCCTGACCGCCAAACGGCGGCCTGCCTGGGGGGAGTATCATTTGAGGCTCTTATCGTACAGCACCCCCGCGCCACTTCGTGGCCCTCTCCCCCTCAAGGGGGCGCAAGGGTCAGAGGCGTTTTCCCCAAGGGTTAAATCCCAGCCTGTCTTGCAGGATGCGGTCAATATCTTTCTTTACCTCAATGAAATGAAGGGAAATGTCACGATTGGTGTAGCGAATCACAAGAATTCCTAACTTTTTTAAATAAGCAGTTCTTTCATGGTCATAGGTTTCCTGCTTATCTTCATAATGCTGGCTGCCATCTATTTCTATGGCAAGCTTTGCTCTGTGGCAATAGAAATCAAGTATGTATTTGTCCACAATTTTTTGACGATAAAATCGAATCGGGTGATTTTTCAGGAAAGTAAACCAAAGCTTTCTTTCCTGCTCTGTCATGTTTTTACGGAGATTCTTAGCATAACCTAAGATTTGTGTATGACGATTATCTATAGTCATAGCGATACCGCCTTAAAGGGAAATATGATAAGAGTATTTTGACCATGGTTGTTCATTGAGGTTTTCAGCATTGTACACCCCTGCGCCACTTCGTGGCCCTCTCCCCCTCAAGGGGGCGCAAGGTTCAGCGGTGCTTTGTGCTCTCCGTCTCTAATGGAGCAGGGGGCAGCGGCACAATTCCTTGTTTCCCCTTGAGGGTGGCAAAGGAACTGGATTCATAGGTGAGCAAAGCGATCCGCGAATCCAGTGACATGCTTTCCCGTGGAGAAATGCCGCGCAGCGGCAAAAGGGTGTACAAGGCTGCGTGTAGAGAAGAAGCGCAAAGGCAGCCCTGACCGCCAAACGGCAGCCTGCCTGAGTGGAGTATCATTTGAGGCTCTTGCGGTACAGCACCCCCGCGCCACTTTGTGGCCCTCTCCCCCTCAAGGGGGCGCAAGGTTCAGCGGTACAATTCCTTGTTTCCCCTTGAGGGGAAATGCCGCGCAGCGGCAAAAGGGTGTACGAGGCTGCGTGTAGAGATGAAGCGCAAAGGCTGCCCTGACCGCCAAACGGCGGCCTGCCTGGGGGAGGCCACTTGCGGTTCTTGCCATAGAGCACCCTCGCGCCACTACGTGGCCCTCTCCGCCCCGGTGGGAAGCGTGTCACTTGATTCTCAGTCGTCTTCGACTCCCTGCGAATCAAGTTCCCTTGCCACCTCAAGGGGGCGCAAGGGGAGCGGTGCTTTGTGCTCTTGCCGTCTCAAGGGGCGCAAGGGGGCTGCGCACTTTCTTAAATCATAGACAACAGCCTTTATGCTTCGAGAAATTAATAACTCACAAACTATGAATTATTCAATCAATACATTTTATTTGCATCTTATCCCCCGTTTCCTGCATCTGGGCTCATAATTTTTTAATTTTTCAACGAAAGCAGGTATACTAAGGCTGAAAGAAATCAAAGGATTTTTGATAAGTCCTATTTGCTTTTATTATAACAAATAGAGACTTGCAGGGTTCAAGTTTTTTGAAAGGCGAAGCTCTCTGGGGGGCGGAAACGGACGTTTTTCAAAGAAAGGAAGGGTTATTATGGTTGTTTACGGTGTTGCACTTTTAGCCGGCTGCTATATGGCAGGCAATTTCATCGGTGATGTGCTGGGAGCGCTTCTGGGCGTGAAGGCCAATATCGGCGGCGTAGGTTTCGCCATGCTGCTCCTCATCCTGATTTCTACCTGGGCCATTCAGAAGGGATATATGAAGGCACCGGAGGAACAGGGCATTAAATTCTGGAGTGCCATGTACATTCCCATCGTTGTGGCTATGAGCTCCATTCAGAACGTGGCAGCTGCTCTTTCCGGCGGCGTGGTGGCTGTTCTGGGCGGTGTGCTGGCAGTGGTCATCGGATTCCTGGCTATTCCTTTCTTCGCAAGGAAGAAAGCGGAAGCTCCGGTATCGGACAGCGAACTGGCCAAGGATCACAAATAAGGAGGGAAAATCATGGATATGGCAGCAATGATTACAAAGTTATTTGTTAAAAACGGCATGATTTTCGCCTTTATGCTTCTGGGCATTATCATGTTTGTGGCCTATAAACTGGGCGGCCTCACCAAGGGCCGGGTACATGGCAGCGCTATTGCCATTTTCCTGGGCCTGGTACTGGCTTACATCGGCGGTGTCACCACCGGAGGAAATAAGGGTATTGCCGATATTCCTCTCTTTGCAGGCATGGGCCTGGTGGGCGGCGCCATGTTCAGAGATTTCGCCATCGTTTCCACTGCTTTCGGTGCGGATCTCCGTGAAATCAAGAAAATCGGCTGGCGCGGCGTAGCGTCCCTGTTCTTCGGCGAATTCATCTGCCTGGTGGCAGGTATTGCAGTGGCTTATCCTCTGGGATACACCAGCGCCGTTGACCTGGTGACCATTGGCGCCGGCGTGGCAACCTTCGTAGTGGGACCGGTTACCGGAGCCGCTCTGGGTGCTTCTTCTGAAGTCATCGCCATCTCTATTGCAGCAGGTGTGGTGAAATCAGTACTGGTCATGGTGGTGACCCCCTTCGTGGCAAAACCACTGTCTATTGATAATCCTCAGTCTGCCATGGCTTTCGGCGGCATCATGGGTACTACCTCCGGCACTGCAGCCGGCATGGCCGCTGTCAACCCGAAACTGGTTCCCTATGCAGCCATGACTGCCACCTTCTACACCGGCCTGGGATGCCTCCTTTTCCCCTCGGTATTCTACTTCCTGACTACCCTCTTCTTCTGAGTCGGTCATAGGTAAGAGAGATTCCTTTTACGACATCCCCTTTCCTTCACTATCCCATTCCGGGGAAGCGCTCCGGGAGCTGAAAGATTCCCCTTCCTTCAGCGCCCATCTCTCACAGGAGGCGGATCCGGAATGATTCCCTTCCTTTTTCAGGCGCGGGGCATCCAGGAAATGCCCTGCACCTGCAAAAGTAAAGGACTTATATTATAATAAAAAAACCTGTATTATCAAAAAGAACCTGCCAGCCAAGCGCTGCAGGTCATCACTCTGCTTATCGCATTTCATAAGAAAGGATTGATATTATGTTGGAAATCAAACCAAGCAATAAAAACTGGCATACCAGAGGAGACGACACCGCTGCAAGAATCGCTGCCGCCGCTCCCTATGCCCATGGCAAAATCGTAGATCCTGCCGATACAGTAAAGCTGCTGGAAGCAGTCCTTCGCCCCGGCGACAAAGTGAACATCGAAGGGGACAACCAGAAACAGGCAGACTTCCTGGCTAAGAAACTGTGCGAAGTGGATCCCGCCAAGGTTCATGACCTCCACATGATTCAGTCCACCCTTTCCATTCCGGAACACCTGGATGTTTTCGATAAAGGCATTGCCCGCAAGCTGGACTTCGCCTATGCAGGCAGCCAGGGCAAACGGCTGGCCCAGATGGTACAGAACGACGGCATCGAACTGGGCGCCATCCACACCTATCTGGAAATGTACTCCCGCTACTTCATCGACCTGGTACCCAGAGTTTCCCTGGTCTGCGCCGATGCAGCCGATAAAGACGGAAACATTTACACCGGCTTCTCCACCGAAGATACACCGGCCATTGTAGAAGCTACGAAATTCAACCAGGGCATCGTGATTTTCCAGGTCAACAAAATGGTAGATAAGCTGCCCCGCGTGGATATTCCGGCTGACTGGGTAGACTTCGTTATCGAAAGCCCCACCCCCTACATGCTGAACCCCCTCTTCACCAGAGACCCCGCCAAGATTACAAACGACCGCATCATGAAAGCCATGATGGCCATCAAAGGCATCTACGCTGAATACGGCGTGAAAGTCCTGAACCATGGCGTAGGCTTCGACACCGCTGCGGTAGAACTCCTTCTCCCCACCTTCGGCGAATCCCTGGGACTCAAGGGCAAGATCTGCACCCACTGGGTACTGAACCCGCACCCCACCCTGATTCCTGCCATTGAAACAGGCTGGGTACAGGCTGTCTACTCCTTCGGCTCCGAAGTAGGCATGGAAGAATACATCAAAGCCCGCCCCGATATCTTTGCCATCGGACCGGACGGCACCATGCGCTCCAACAGAGCCTTCTGCCAGGCAGCAGGCCACTATGCAGCAGACATGTTCATCGGCTCCACCATGCAGATCGATAAATACGGCAACTCCTCCACCGCCACCAAGAACAACGTGGCAGGCTTCGGCGGCGCACCGAACATGGGCTGCGATGCCAAAGGCCGTCGTCATGTCACCCCGGCATGGCAGAAAGCAGGCGCCGAAGTGGCTAACCGCTTCGAACTCATGGGCGATGCCAACCGCGGCAAGAAACTGGTAGTCCAGATGATTACCACCGTCTCCGCCAAAGGCTTCCCGGGCTTCGTAGAACAGCTTGACGCCGTAGCACTGAAAAAGAACGCCAACCTGGATCTGGAACCGATTATGATCTACTCCGATGACCTCACTCATATCGTTTCCGAAGTGGGTATCGCTTATCTCCATAAGTGCCACAACATGGAAGAAAGAATGGACGCTATCCGCGCCGTGGCCGGAAACACGGAAGTAGGCAAACTGGAAGATCCGGAAATCACAAAGAAACTCCGCAAAGAAGGCATCGTCAAACTGCCGGAAGACCTGGGCATCAACCCTGCTGACGCCACCAGAGACCTCCTGGCTGCCAAGAACATGAAAGACCTGGTAGACTGGTCCGGCGGCCTCTACAATCCGCCAGCTAAATTCAGAAACTGGTAATCAGAAATAGAAAGCCATCAGAAAGGGCTGTGGAAAAATGGGAATCATTTTTCACAGCCCTTTTTTATGACTTATTCTGATGGCAAGCCTCCAGCCAGGCGTCATCTCGAGGGGGAGAGGGCTACGAAGCGGCGCGGGGGGGCTGGACGGCAAGAGTCTCAAATGACCACTCCACCCAGGCAGGCCGCCGTTTGGCGGTCAGGGCAGCCTTTGCACTTCATTTCTACACGCAGCCTTGTACACCCTTTTGCCGCTGCGCGGCATTTCCCCTCAAGGGGAAACAAGAGATTGTGCCGCTGAACCTTGCGCCCCCTTGAGGGGGAGACGCGTCGGTATGAGTGGCAATGACTTTGGGCTCTAATGAAACTCTGAGTCGAGAGATCTCCTGCCACCATGGGGCTTGCCACGTTTCAGAGTGAGATTTCTCCACTCCGAAGCGCTTTCGTCGAAATGACGGGGCGGTATCATCGGTATCATCTATTTCTTCATAGCCCTTTTGGTTTTAGGACTGATGGGGAGACAGTTCCTTTCTTTACCGGACTATATCAGCAGAGAGGCGAAAAGGCCGGGCCGAAATCCT
>ULYY01000618.1_pt1 | contig 59108 bp, 50 predicted proteins | sample 1962601 | NCBI WGS metagenome assembly ULYY01 (sample SAMEA4835875, study PRJEB28245) | human gut metagenome | biome: gut microbiome; material: fecal sample | place: Denmark | collected 2008 | reverse complement strand
CTTGGTACACGCTATACACTACTATAAACTGTACTCCATTTTATATACGTCCATTTAAAAAGATAATTTGTTTTCTTATTAATTTTTGAAAGATAACTTAATGCTACACTATTAATTGGTGTGATTGCCAAACTAACAACCTTGCTAAATACCGTAGCTGCATAATATACTGAAACCATCGTTCCGCCCAAAAGTGGATACAGCAAAATCTTATCAGCGTAATTTATTGCCCTAGCTAATACATTCGAAATCAATAAAAATACAGAATCATTAAAGACGGTTCTCAATCTTTTTGTTTTTGTAAACGGCTCTTTTACTATTGGACTAGCTATTACTATATGTAAATAACTTAAAATATAACCTGATAAATATATAATTTGCCAATATCCATTTTTCATAAAAAAGATATAGCCTATACCATATCCAGCTACGAGACATAAATTATTTACTAAAATAGCTATATAATCCAGTTTTAATCTAAATGCCACAATATGGTATTCTCTACCAAGCCATAAGACGCCTACTGCTATAAGTAATAATATACCGGTTATATCTTTGGTGCCTAAATAATAAATTGATACCGTTACCATTATCAGCAAATTAATTGCCTGAAATATTGTTAATAAAATTTGAAAATCGCCTTGCTCATTGTCCTTTTTATAAGATTCCTCATGTAGCAACCTTACATTATTTAATACATTTCCAATTGTAGATGGAACTACATTTAAAGCCGCTAATATTGTAACCATCAATCCATAGGCATTTCCATCCATGTAATTTGATAATGATGGAAGTATCAACAATTGCAATATCACCGTAGGAATTGTTGTTGCAACAATATTAAGGATCATATCAAAAAAAATTTTTTTCTTCATATCATTCTTCCATTTTCAAATATTTACTTGGTATATATCTTGCCTCCATTTTTACAAAATTCCCAAGCAACATTATATGCATCTATCGCATTAAATATAATTAAATTTAATCTTTTCTTACTCACGATACCTTTATTGGGTATGCTTTTAAATAATTTTTTAAAAACGTGTTTATTGTTATTATATCCTGGCATACGATCTAAATACCGTACCGTACCCCCCCCACGTCAGAAAGCACATATGCTGTTTTGTGGTTGGAATAGCACTCTTTATAATAATCTATGCTATTCTTCAAGGCATACGAAGCACAATGAAAAACCGTAATTTTATGTGGTCTTTTTCCCATTCCCATCAATAATACTTTCGCATTATACTCTTTTGTTGCTATACTATATGGAGAATTTTCGTCAAACTGATAAAGACTATTTTTGTGTTTGCTTAAGATTACTTCAGCATGTTTTCCATAACCACACATTGAAAATTTAGGGAAACAACTTCTCATAGTTCCGGGATAATTTCTTAAAGACTCACTCAATACTCCAGCAACAGATTTTGTTTTGTTTAAATCAAACGAACTATTATCTTCTCCATATGCCGGCATAAGCAATGTTCCCTCTTCTTTGCCAATTTTATCTAATAACAACGTTATTACATCCTCTGGAGACATATCAAGCATATACAACGCTCTCCATGATGAATGTACAATTAAAACATCCCCTTTTTTTACACCAATTTCGTCCAAATATTGTCCTAACTCTTCCCTTGAAATTTTTCTATATGGAATTTTCTTTTCAAAATGATAATAGTGCCTTTCTATTCCATCTGCTACAGTCTCATTTTCTTTAATTCTAAGAATACTTCGTAATACTTTTTTTATCATCATACCTTCCCTTCATACCTTCATTTTCCACTACTACATCATGTTGATAACTAAACCTCGGAACTAAATAAATGATTATGCAGCCTAACAAAAAGCCATGTGTAAGCATAACCGTAAAAAAGGATGAACTTAACAGTGTATATGCTGAAACAATAATTATTCCCATACAGATTCCACTTGTTAAGCCTTCACAAACTCTATCTAACAATTTAAGCGCACATACAATCAATATAGGTAAGATGACAACTCCTAATACTCCAAAATTTGAATATGCGTCTGCAAATAATCCATTATTAGCATAACTATTATTTATATAATAATTTTCGCCTATAAGAGTTGGTATATTCTTTGTATATGGTGATGAAAAGCCTAATCTTCCGACAATACTTTGCCTAAAATAATCTTTTACATTGTTACTAAAAAAATCAAAGTATGAATATTGCAAATATGCTGTCACCAAAAATAATCTACGTGCAACTAAATTTATAAAGTTTTCTGTACCTATACAAATCTTTTCTATAAATCCGATGATTGTAACTCCCATCATAATTGTTGGAATCATTCTCGCAGTTAAATTATGTATAAAATAATACCCTAATATGGTAGCAATTAATACAAATATTGTTGATTTTCTCCCATCTGCAAAAAAAGCCAATAACTGACATATTGTTGCTGCCAATGCTATGATTCTTTTTTTCTTATTTAATCCATAAACTATGATGACTGGAAACACGATAATACACGCTGAAAATAGATATTGTAAAATTGTCGGTAAATTATCACTTTTAAACGCTGCTCTAGTCCCATAAACATCATATAAATTAAAAGAAACATGAATTCCAGTATACGCAACACAGATGAATAATAATACTAATGCAAAGATTATAAAAACTATATAGATTAGTAATGAAGACCTTTTTATTGAATTTTTACCTAAAACAATCTTTCGTCCTTTGTGTTTATAATAAGCTACCATAAAGAACCAGTATAAGACATTTAAAACTGCAAATTCCAAATTATGACCTAAGAATGCTACTATTGTTGTTGTGGGAACAGCCGAACATATCAATATAATTGATAATACAACAGCTCCATTTTTCTCTACATCAATTATTGTAAACATCATCAATATATAGCATATGACCATAATCCAAGAAACTATATAATAAAACGTCGATTGTTCTGCAGTCATTCCTATATACGAATATAACGGTGAAACAATATTACAGTACATATAATCCAATAACACTCTAAAGACAATAATATATATACTCTGTAAAACCTTATTTGGTTTTAATAAAAGATTTTTTATATTTGTTAACATGAATTTTTATTCTCCATGATTTTTTGATATATTTTTACATATTCCATTGATAAGTTGTCCCATCTAAATTTTTTACTTGCTTGCTTACATGCTTCAGGAAATTCATTATACCGTTCTAATATTTTTATTATATTCTCACATAATTCCTCAGGATCATGTGCATCAACATGATAGCCAACAACACCTTCCGCAAATTGCCCATCAAATCCCTGCCCTTTAGAGTATATAACTGGCAAACCTTGGCTCATAGCCTCTGCATATACTAACCCAAATGATTCCGTAAAAGATGGCATTACAAAAATGTCTGCATTTCTATAAGCATCAATCAATTGTTCCTTGAGTTTTGCACCTTCATAACAAGTTGAGTCTTCTGATATAATCTTCTTTAATTCCGTTTTATCATCTACTTTTCCAATAACTAATAGTTCACTATTTATTCCTTTTTTCTTTAATAGCTTCATTGCTTTCTGCGTTGTAGGTATATTCTTATTTCTATCAATCCTTCCCGCATAAACTAATCTAATGAAATCTTTTTTTTCATATTTTTTTATCGTATCTTCTGGCTGATTTTCAAACCAAAAATCATCTATTCCATTTGGTATTACAACTGTTTTCTCATATATTTCATTTCGATATTTTTCTGGTACATAGTTGTTTAAAACGGTTTCCCTATATACATTTGACAGAAAAAAAACCTTTTTAGCTTTTCGCATTATTTCAATTCCACGATTCCTAAGCAAAAATCTCTTAGCAAAGAAATCATTTACATCAGTATTTCGTACAGCAACCACATATGGAATACCATATTTGTCTGATAATTTCATAGCCGAATTTCCATCAGTAAATAACGTATACGCGTGAATACAATCATATTTTTCCAAATCAAAATCTTCTTCTATTTTTTTCAAAATTTTTGCTTGTTTAAAATCAAAATTAATTCTATCCCACTTATTAAAGCATTCTTCTATTTTTACATATTCTTTTGTATCAACTATACTTCGTTTTTTATCATATGTAGCTACAAATACATCATTTGAAAATCCTGCTGCATTTAATTTTTCAATCAAACACTGGTGCAGTGATGATAAGATGTAGTTACAATTAATATGCAAGATTTTCACACTTATAACTCCTCTACTAAATTATAATCTCCACCACTTCATTCCAGATGCATTAAGGTCATCCACTTTATAAAGCCCTTTTACATCCAATAATACTTTTTCATCATCTTTACATTCTTTAAATAGACCTTTGATATCATCTAAACTCATAGATTTAAATTCATTATGAGCTACAGCAACAATAACACAATCCGCATTTTTTGCATCCTCTAAACTTTGAAGTTTTACACCATACTCATGGATAGCATCTTCTTTGCTTGCCCATGGATCTACTACAACTGGGTCAATTCCATATGTTTTAAGTTGTTTAATTATATCATCTACCTTACTATTTCTAGTGTCTGGGCAATTTTCTTTGAATGTAATTCCAAGAATAACAACTTTTGATTTTTTTGGTGCCTGACCTGCTGATATCATTTGTTTCACAGCTGCATCTGCTACATAAGCTCCCATACTATCATTAACAATACGCCCATTTAAAATAATTTGAGAATGATACCCTAATTTTTCTGCTTCGTATGTAAAATAATATGGATCAACTCCAATACAGGGACCACCAACTAATCCTGGACGGAATCCTAAAGCATTCCATTTAGTATTCATCCCATCAACAACTTCATTTGTATCAATACCCATACGATCAAATACCATTGCTAATTCATTCATAAATGCAATATTAATATCTCTTTGACTATTTTCTACAACCTTAACCGCTTCAGCAGTTTTAATATTTGAAACAGAATGAGTTCCAACCTCAATCACTAAATCATAAACATTTTTAATTTCTTCTAAACTTTCTGCATCACATCCAGATACAATCTTATGAATATTCTCAAGACGATGTACCTTGTCACCGGGATTTATACGTTCTGGAGAATATCCAACCTTAAAATCAACACCACATTTAAGACCAGATACCTTTTCAAGAATTGGAATACATACATCTTCTGTACATCCAGGATATACTGTTGATTCGTAAACAACGATTGCTCCTTTAGTTAAATTTCTGCCTACAATTTCAGATGCACCGATTACTGGTGTTAAATCTGGAGTATGATCTGTATTTACAGGTGTAGGTACTGCAACAATGATAAATTTTGCTTCTGAAAGTTTTTTCTCATCCGAAGTAAATTCAACTGTTGTTTTCTTAATCCCTTCATTCCCAACTTCTTTAGTTGGATCAATTCCTTGTTTGTATAATTCGATTTTTTTAGCATTTAAATCATATCCAATTACATTTACTTTTTTTGCAAAAGCAACAGCAATTGGCATACCAACATATCCTAAACCAACTAGTGCGATTTTTTCTTCTCTATTAACTATTTTTTCATAAATTGCCATTTTCTAACTCCTAAACTATATCATTTAATTTTTTTCATAATTTTTCTTTTTCAATACACCATAAAACATATTCCAACATGTATACCAAGCAGCTATAATAGTTGGCTTTTCATCACACATATGGAATAAATCGTAATGACTTTTAAACTTTCTTCTAAACTTATCATGACTAATACTTACTTTTCTGATTCTGTATTTAGCCAAATTTTCCTTTAGAAGATAAGCACACGTATCTGACTTTTTATACAACTGAAGTCTTATCGCGTAGTCATTATTCTTTTTAATATCTTTAATCTGAATCAACCCAAATTTTTTTGCACTATACATCATTGTTAATTGACCAATATAATCATAATTATATATTTTATGCTTATTTACTTTCTCTGGTCCTGATACATATATTCTTAATGGCTTAGATTCTTCATCAATTTTTTCATATTCTGTATATGAAAGTGTATATCCATGTTTATTCATATAATTGATTTGATGTTCAAGCTTATCTGGATTCCATAAATCGTCAGAATCAAAAAATGCAATCCACTCGCCTCTAGCTTCTCTTAAAGCTCTGTTTCTACTGAGTGCCGCACCACTATTTTTTTCATTCTTAAAATATCTAATTCTTTTATCTGTAAATTTTGCCACTACTTCATCTGTGTTATCTGTTGAACAATCATCAACGATAATTAACTCCCAGTTTTCATATGTCTGATCAATTACAGATTGAATTGATTCCGCTATGAATTTTCCAGTATTCCACGAAGGCATAATTACTGATACTAACCCATCTACCATATTTATTCCTACCTCAACACCGCAAACACAGTTCTAAACATAGTTGCGATTTCTTTAAAGAAACTAAATTCTTTTATACTATTCAAGTTATACTTCATTTTTTCTGGTAATACCTCATTAATATATACACTGTCTACATCATCTGCTTGATCTAGTAAATCTGCTTCATCTTTGTATTGAATACTAGCTTCTGATGTAACTCCTGCAGGCAGTAATAAGGTTGCATACATTTCATTCGTATAACTTTTTACATAATGAACACTTTCTGGTCGTGTTCCCACAAATGTCATATCTCCTAAAAAGATATTGAACAATTGTGGTAATTCATCTAATCTACAATTTCTAAGTTTATTTCCAATTTTTGTGATTCTTGAATCATTTGATACGGTTACTTGTGTTCCAATCTGGTCTGCATTTTGTACCATTGTTCTAAACTTAAAGATTCTAAATACTCTACCATACTGTGTGACTCTTTCTTGTCTATAGAAAACGCCACCCTTAGAATCTTTTACAATTAGTATTGAAATAATCAATAAAATTGGAGAACAAAGAATGATCATGATAAGTGAAACTACAATATCAAATACTCTTTTAAAAAATAAACTAATTTTTTTCTTCTGTAATAAATCATAATAAGGTCGAACTTCATCCGTTCGCATATACTCAGGCAATTCATTCCAATTCTTAAGCATTATTTTTTCACCTTATTATTCACATTACAATAGTTGTCAATAATATAATCCACCTCTTCATCTGTTAACTTCGTATACAAAGGAAGAGTGATTTCATTTTCAAACTGCTTATATGCATTTGGATAATCTTTGATATCAAAGCCTAAGTTTTTATAGGCAGTCATCATTGGAAGTGGTTTGTAATGAACATTTGTGGCAATACCCTGCTCTGCCATTTTAATAATAATTTCATTACGCTGTTCCAATGTAATATTAGGAATTCTTGTGATATACAAATGTCCAGAAGATTCATGTTCATCCGTATAATGATTCAATACTTCAACACCCAATGATTTGAATGCTGCATCATACTTTTGAATGATCTCTTTTCTTCTTTCTAACATTCCTTTATATCTTCTCATTTGTCCTAAGCCAATACCTGCAACAACATCTGTCATGTTACATTTATACCAAGGACCAACGATATCATATTCCCAAGCTCCTAATTGTGTCTTGGCTAAGGCATCTTTAGATTGTCCGTGTAATGATAATAATTGATATTTTTTGTAAATATCTTCATTATCAATACCCTCTATATCTTTCCATGTTACAGCTCCACCCTCAGCTGTAGTGAAGTTTTTAACGGCATGGAAACTAAAGTTAGAAAAATCTGCAATACTACCTACTGGTTTATTATGCCAAGTTGCACCAAACGCATGTGCTGCATCCGTCATAATAATGCATCTTCCAATTGCTTTTTGAATATCATTTGTAGGATTAAATAAATCCTTTTTCTTTTCTACAATAGAGAAAATTTGATCATAGTCACATGGAACTCCCCCAAGATCCACTGGAATGATTACCTTTGTCTTTTCCGTAATCGCATTTTCTAATTTTTCATAATCCATTTCTAATGAGTCTTCTTGTGTGTCAATCAAAACCAATTTAGCTCCAACATGACATACAACAGAAGCACTTGCCGTGTATGTATACGCACTAGTAATTACTTCATCACCAGGTCCTACCCCCAATAATCTCAATGTCATTTCAGCACATGCTGTTTGAGAATTAAGACATACTGCTCTATTTACTCCACAAAGTTCAGCCACTTCTTTTTCTAACTGCTTTGTTTTTGGCCCTGTAGTAATCCAACCAGATTGTAAGGCTTCCGTAACCTCTTTTACTTCTTCTTCTGAAATATCTGGTGGTGAAAATGGTATATTCATCATAATTAAAATCCTCCCTTAAGCAACTTGCTTATTTATTTCTTCTGGTCTTCTAAATGTTGGTACAACACTTCTCAATGCTTCTCTAGCATCATTGTCATCTTCAGATTCAATTGCGTTTCTTAATACTTCAAGTTTTTCGTCAATTTCTTCTTTAGAAAGCGGTGTATCCTTTTCAATAAAGATCAAGTCGTTATCTGTTTTCGTTAATGTATCACTATTCATTAATAGTTCTTCATATAATTTTTCTCCAGGACGTAATCCTGTTTCAATAATTTCAATATCATGGGCTCCTGATAATTTGATCATGTTTTCGGCTAAATCTAGAATCTTTACTGGTTGTCCCATGTCTAATACAAATAGTTCTCCATTATTGGCCATAGCTCCTGATTGTAGAACTAATTGACTGGCTTCTGGAATCGTCATGAAATAACGAATGATTCTCTTATCTGTTAATGTAACTGGTCCACCTTTGGCAATTTGTCTTTTAAATAATGGAATAACACTTCCTGCACTTCCTAAAACATTTCCAAAGCGTGTTGCACTATATTTCACATGTCCATACATACTTGCAGACTGTACCATCATTTCACACATACGCTTAGTTGCACCCATTACGTTTGTTGGATTCACTGCTTTATCTGTTGAAACCATCATAAAGCGTTGTGCATTGTATTTTTCACATAATTCAATTAAGTTCTTTGTGCCAAATACATTATTATAAATAGCTTCTACACAATTATGTTCCATTAAAGGTACGTGTTTGTGTGCAGCTGCATTAATAATGATTTGTGGATGGTATTGCTTAAATACTTTTTCCAATGCTTTTTTATGTGTGATTGAACAAATTTCAATTTGAAGATTTATATTATTTCCATAGGCAATCTTTAATTCTTGTTGTACATCATAGGCACCATTTTCATAGATATCTAATATGATGATTTGTTTAGGATCCATCTTAGCTAGTTGTCTACATAATTCAGATCCAATAGATCCTCCACCACCGGTAATTAAGATGACTTTATCTTTATAATATGCATATGTTTGTTCGTTTGTGACAGCTAGTGGTTTTCTGAATAATAATTCTTCAATATCAAACTCTCTTAAATTACGTTTACTTCCTGCTGTATATAATGTTGGATAGTCATATACCTTTACTTTATATCCTGCATTTTTATAATGTTCATATAAACATTTCTTTTTATTGACATCCATATTTGGAATTGCGAATACAATTTCTTGTACCTCATAAGCCTTTAACTTATCCAATGTTGTTTCATCTACACTCCACACAGGAATTCCATTCACTTCTCTTCCCGCTTTTGTTTTATCTATATCAATAAAACAACGAGGTACATATACGGCTTTTTTATCATTTACTAATTCTTCGGCAAAACTAGCTCCTACTCGTCCAGCACCGATAATCGCAATCTTAATTTTCTGAACTTCCTTATCTGTCCCTGTCGTTAATCCAGAAAATCTATGTAATAACTTACTTAAAAATTTACCCTTTGATGTTTCATTATTACTATATAGATACGCATAACGGTAAATCATACGAATACTAATTGCACCTAATAAGTTCACACAGACTAAACTCAATGCACGATCAAAACTCATTCTTTCAATCGATAATGTAGTTTGTAAAATAATTAACAGAATAAACGCAACTGCATCCGAGATAATCAAGCGAATATAGCCTTGAATACCACCATAACGCCAAATCTGTCCGTATATATTACCTATCATTCGACAAATAAATATACAAACAAATCCCAATATAGATAGTTGGAAAGATCCTGCATTTGTTAGATTTCCATTTCCTCCATATATCCATAGTAATAATATAGAGGCAATAATATAAACAATGACATCATAAACAACTAAAGGCCAACGCGTATTACTCTTTTTTAAATTCTTACTCATGTAAATCCCCATTTCATTAAAAAAGACTCGTAATATACGAGTCTATAAATACAACCCAAATTGTTATAACTTAGATACAGATTTCCCTACCCATTCATAATAGATAAATAATCAGTTCAATCTAAGTGCGGAAAGCCAGCTACTAAAAATCTTCCCTAAATGTATCTTTCTATAACCTATAAAAGCTATATTTAAGTTATAACCAACACCTTTTATCCAAAAGTTTCTTTTAAATATCAACCCTCATAAAAGTCATTGTCAAGTATATCTAAATTGACAAAATGTTAATCATATTCCTTTATATACGATACTTTAAGGAGATTTTAATAATATAGTAAACGTAAATAAATTATTTTTAAATGTAATGAATTGTTAAATACATGTTAAGCAAAAATTTTAACTAATTGAAATCGTATTAATACTTAAATTTTATAACCATTCAATAATATAATTCATTATAAATTCTGAGCGGTATCTGAGACTTATTCATTTTTAATCTAAATAAATTTAAAGATGAAAATGAATATACCTAACAAGCTAAACATTAAAGCTATCGAATATGGAAATGTTTTAGTCTGAATACCAGTCGTTATTTTCGATTGACTTTTATTCAAAACAGGAGTTTCTTTATGAGTTGTTTTTTCAACTTCTTTATCCATCTTAAAAGAAGGTCCCTTAGTTTCATTTCTATGGATTGCATCCCTTCCTAAGATACTAAATACATTATTCTCAACTATTTCATACTTATAATTCCTTGATTTACTTTGAACAGTAAGTTTATAATCACCAATATCTTCCCCTGGTTCTCTTGTTAAAATATAATCATCATTTTCTAAGACTGGATCTTCTTCACCAAAGTATTTAAATTGTTTATTCAATCTTAACTGAACCCTTTTAGGAAGAACTGTTACTTTGAATGGAACCGATTCATAATATCGTTCATCCAAATCAAACGCTACTGTATATTCCCCAACATCTTTTAATAAAATTGGTTTTACATGATCTATATCACTATAAATACTAATACCATCCTCAGAATAAACGTATTCAACATCTGGATGTGTAATCTTAGTCTTAAAAACTTCAATGTCCTTAACATTCTTTGGCTCAAACTGAAAATCATAATTTCCTTGATAATTGTCCAATGAGTTAATATTACCATCCGTATCAATTCTCAACTTAAACTCATAATCGCCAACATAATCACACAAGTACTTTTCTTCTTCAGGATCACTTTCTCTCCAATCCTTATTGTAAGTAACCTTTACTGGTACTTTCTTAGGATTAATTTCAAATAGAATCGTTTCTCCATCACTCGTCCATACATTATATGTACCACAATCTATTGGAGCCTCGTCCAACATCTCCCATGATTGAGTAAAATACATCACTGCATTTTCAATTTCTACCTTTTGACCTGTATATTCAAAAGATAAATCAACCTCCTTGGCATGTATATTCATTGGAATACATGCCATAAATAACACCAATACAACACCTAATAACCGTTTCATATAAAATATTCCTTTCTATAGGTGAATCTCTACATCCACTATATCAAAGAATCTAACTTGTTACCAGTTGTTTTGTATATTTGTTAATTATTTGAGTATTCCACGATCAATCTTTTCGATTTGAAAAGATTGTAAAGCAGCAATAGTATCTTGGTTTAAATATTTTGAGGTTCTTGTCATAAAGGTGGTCTCTCTTTCGTTTACACCTATACAATAAAACTTTAATAGAACCATTAATGTTGATTATATTTACGTGCTATCATTGTATCTTTTAAGCCTATATTTTCAAATATTCTAAGCATATTTAACATATCTAATTGAAAATGAAAACCGTTTAAATTTACAAACTAATTCTTTATAAATAATATATTTAATAATATTTTAAGCTATTTAATTCTTTTAGAACTACTTTCATTGATTTGTTGACATTATCAACTAAAAATTTTTGTTTTTTAACTAGATTATTATTTTCGCTATCAATTGATGCGCCCACCAAATGGTTTATGACAATATTCGGATCATAAATAGTTATTAAATCATGTTTATGTAGAATTATCGACAACAATACTTCTTCGCCATACATAAAAGTTCTATTGTCTAAACCATCAAATAATTCAATATATTTTTTTGAAAACACATAAAAACAACCACTTAAAGTTTTATTCAAGACTACATTATTAGATACGAGACTATCTTCAATATTGTCATTTTTTCTTTTCCTTCTTACATTAAAATTTATATTATATTTCATTTTAAAATAATTTAAATTTACACTCAACAAAATCTTATAAATATCTTTTTTTGTAGGAATACCATTAACTATAAATCCTTGTATTGAATTATCTGGAAGAATTATTTTTGGACCTAATAAAGCAAAACCATATTTATCATAGTCGTCAATAACAATTTTACAGAAATCCTTGTTTAACAATTCAGTATCTGAATTACATAAGATAATAAAATCTGCATTTTGTTTATACTTTGCATGTTCAAATCCTATATTGTTTCCTCGAGCAAACCCTAAATTCGCATTAGAAAATAAAACTGTTACTTGATTATCATTTATATAATATTTTTCTATTTCAATACCTGATCTATCTGTAGAATTATTATCAACAACAATGATATTAATCATATCCTGATTTTCAAGTTGTTTTAGATACTTTATACAATCCAAAGTTTCATCATAAGTATTGTAATTTAAAATAACAAAACTAAATATTTTCAAGCCCAAATCCACCTTACTGTAATATATATACTTTTTTATTTAAATTAAATTTTCACTATAATTGAACGTTCATAGTCAGAATCAACATCTTCATCTTCAGTGTATTTATCACCATGAATTTCATTTACATACTTTCCTGGTATAGCTACTCTTTTATCAACTTTAGATAAAAACCATTCATATTCTACATCTACATGCCCTACATCTATAGTTTGTATTCCTTTTTTACAAAGATCGTAAGCTAAAATAGTTGCAGTAGGACCAACAGCTAATAAAACCAGTTCATTCTCTTGATGATTCTCAATAACAGATGTTAGAATCTCATCATAACTATTGAAGGCATTTGTTTCAGGAACCAATATTCTTCTAATACCTTTTGATTCACAAAACAAATCATTTCCGACGCCTAATCTTGAATGTTCCCCTTCAACAATTAATAATTGTCTGTTTTTCCATATTCTTTTTATATTGTTAATTCTTTTTTCTGCTCCGGAATAATCGGAATTATCAAAATCAATATAAAATCTAGTAATTGATGAATTTCCGTACACTTTATCATTAGGTATAATTCTCTTAAACTTTTCTCTATATAAATAATTAAACGTTCTACAATGCTTTTGTGTTTTTTCATTATAAATATCAGGATTATTAAAGCTTCTGTTAATACCAATTATTAAATTATCCAAATTTGAATTTAGTACTTCACTTAATCGATCTCTTAAAGATTTTGAATTATATTGAAAATTCAAATCGAATTTATCTGTTAAAATCAAAGATAATTCTCCATCTCCAAATCGTGTATAACTTTTCTTGTTATTTACTATTTCATTTATTAATTGTTCATCATCCATAATATGAAAATAATCATTTTTTGAATCAACTTTATTTTTCATTATGGAGTTTGCTATTACATAATTAAATTTAAAATTAACTCTATCAATTACATGATTAACTTTTTGTTTAAAATTTTTTTTCATAACTATTTATATAATAGTCTTAAACTATTATATGTTCCTGCCTTTCTGTTTCTGCATTAGACTATAAATATTCCATACTGTCACAATTGTTTTTATTATTATAATAACTACCTAATAAATAAGCAATTGAATGCAACTTAAATTTAAATAGAATAAAGAAAATATATTTCTTTATATTGTCATCATATTTATATTTTTTTAACCCATTTTTATAAAACGAATTATTCATAACAATATTAAAATATTTTCGTGAAACCTTCATTTTTTCTAAACTACCCAAACGTAGAGCAATCGCTCTTATAGAAGTTAAAAAAGCATATTTTTCAATAAATTCTGAATATAAACCATATGGCTCTAAAATTTCTTTTACTCTATTGTTAAAGTTTATTTCAGATTGAATAAGATTACTATTAAAGTTACTAGTTGCTGAGAATTTATTATGTCTCACAATATATATTGATTTTTTTTCTAATAAATACTTTTTTGCTTTTACAGTAGCTTCTAATGAAAATAATAAGTCCTCCCCATTAATTATTTTTTCGTCAAATTCAATGTGATTATCTTTGATAAAACTATTTTTAAACAATTTTGAATATGGACCCGAAATTCTAATATTTTCATCATTATACGTAGTAATGTAAGATATTACCTTTCCTAATTCTTCATTTTCTGAAATATCCTTTAAAAAATGCTGTGACATATATATATAATCAAAGTCATCTTCTAATCTCAATTGTTCATGCCATTTATCAATTAATAGATCATCACAATCAACAAACAACAAATATTTGCCAATTGATCTACTAATGCCATAGTTTCTAGTATATGATACTCCATGATTTGAGTTGCAAAAGCATTTTATATTGGAATACTTATTTACAAACTCATTATAGATAATTGAAGAATTGTCTTTACTTCCATCATCAATAATTAAAGTTTCAAATTTAAATGCAATATTCGCGTAATCTTTATATATACTTTCTAAACAAGCTTTTAAATATCTTTCTCCGTTGTAAACTGGAATAATAATAGATAATTTAATATCATTCATCACAATACCTCTAATATTTCTATAGACGCCTCAATTTATTTATTATTTTGCGCATATTCTATCAATTCATTTAATCCAGAAAATAAAGGAGAACTATTTAAAAATTTATCCATAGTTTCTTCAGAATTTCCTACCAAATTAAAAATATCTACTACATATTTATCACTACTATGTGACCTATCTTTAAACAAAAATACAAATTCTCTTAAATCTTCTTCAGTAGGATATTTATCATTGACTTTGATATATTCATTTATAAGCATACACGCTTCTTTAAGTTGAGCCTCTTTTCTTTTTGAATAAAATTCTTCAATTGACATAATCATTTTTGCTGGAGAACCACATGCAACACAATTTGATGGAATATCACGAGAAACAACAGAATTAGCACCTATTATAACATTGTCTCCAATTTTAACATCTTTTAAGATTGTAGTATTAAATCCAATAAAGACATTATCACCTATTTCTACTTTTCCACAAGCTCCCAGAATTTCTCCATATTTACCTTTTAAAACACTCCAACTATAATCATGTGTTAATATACTAACATTCTTAGTTATTTGGACATTTTTACCAATTTTAATCATATACGGTTTAGTATTGTCAATAAACACATTCATTGGATAATGAACTACTGTTCCTTCTCCAATAGTAGCTCCATTTTTTCTTAATTCATTTAAGTATTGTTTAGAACTAAATCTAGAAAAATGTAAAATTTTTTTCAAGAAATTCATATTAATTATCCTTTCAACTCTTAACCTTTTTTTTAATGTAGTATACATTTAACTTTATCAAATGCACCAACTATATATTGGTTTCTTAATAAAAGTAAACATAACAAATAGCTAACGCCTGATAAAACAATACAAATAAATAACTCTATCGTACTATTTAAATTCCAATAACTAACAATTTTACAAATCACCGAAACTACGACTGTACCTACACATACTGTTATTAAGTTTTTGTTTAAAATTTTTACTTTACAAATACCTCTACTATGCAAACCACATATTAACAACATAATACCTTCAGCAATAAATGTTGTAAATGCAGTTGCATTTTCTTGCCATCTTCCAATTAATAAGAAGTTTAAAATGATATTTGCAAACGCACTGATTACAGTTGCTTTTAATATTATGTCTTCGCGCTTAGCTGGTAATAAAATACATTGATTATATATCCATCCATACATACATACAACTAAAGCAAAACTTAGTATGTTTAAAGATGATGTTGCCTGTAGATACTTTTCATTTGATATAAATAAAATTATATTTTTGGATTGCAATATTAAACCGACAACACTTGGAATTAAAATAATCGTAATAGTATCAGTTATACTTTGCACAATCTTTTTAAACTGCTTTAAATCATTTGTACCGTATAAGTTTGCTAATCTTGGTATAGACACAACTAAAACAGCAGATAAAACGCCTTTCATCATACTATATACTTTTGATGATACTGCATAAATACCAACCGTATAATCTGTAGACATTAAGCCTAACATTGTTGTATCAGCATAAACATATACCATAACTGCAATATTAGATGCAAACAATATCATAATCGGACGTAGATGACATTTTAAAGATGATAAACTACTAAATGAAAATTTAAAATATTTCTTTGAAAAGAAAGCATCTAATACATTAGAACCGGTTGTTGCAAACATTACTACCGCAGCGTATTGAAAAACATCTCCTTGATTTTTAACAAATACAAATAGCATAATTATCGATATTATTTTAAATATGATTGAGCGGATTGTAATATATGTGTATTCCTCATAAATAGAATAAATCCAACTCACTCCTATAGTTGAAAAAAACATTTGCATACTTAAAAATAAAATCAAGTACTTATATGGTACAAGTGTCTTTGATATAATTAACACAACGAAAAGCAAAAAATACGAAAAAAACATTGATATTAAATTAATTTCTAACATCTGACTTGCAAATTTAGACAAAGCTTTTTTATCATCGCGAATACTAGCACCTTCTCTAATTGCATAGCTACTCACACCTAAACCTGCTATTAAAGCAAAATAATTAATAATAGATAAAGAAAAATTATATTGGCCAAGCTCATCAACAGAAAGAATTGCAGTAATATACGGATATGTTATTAATGGAAATAACATATTTAAAACGCTATAAATTCCATTGAGTGCTGCATTTAAACTAAGTGACTTTTTTTTCATATTTATATTTCCTTATAATTCATTTCAAAAAGAGATTTTATAATTTCTTGATCTTCATTACAATCAAATTTTCTAGCGTATATCAATTTAGATTGAGCTAATTCTTTGTAATCATCAATTCTAAAAACATATGGTCCCCCACGTTCCCAATCAACTAATCGTAATGCCCCTTCTGCTGAATTTTTGTCAAATTCCATTTGATAAACCTGATTTATAAATCTAGAATTTACAATAATAGTCTGTAAAAAAACTTCATCGCAACAAACTGTATTTGAAAAAACTTTTTTTATCCAAGACTTTTTTTTCACAACATAATTTGCTAAATCATCTGTAATACTGAACCAATTTGGCCCTTTTTGAAAAGTAATACCTTTATTACGTTTGATGTTAAAAATCTTTTGACAATATGTTATTACGGCTGCAATTCTCCCTGTAAAGCTTTTTCTATTACGCCCAACAGTTTCTTGTAAAGGATATCTATACAAAACTCTATCTAAATCAACAAATTCGTTGCCATCAAATCCGACGAACTCTTTCCCTTTATTATGTAAGAAAAAGTCTTTTATATAATTAGCAGATTTTAGCGGTAAATCTTGTCCAGATAATAAATGATAATAATCATAATGATAATGTTTCGTAGCAGCCTCTAACAAAATTAATTCAGAATTAATTTGACTATATCCTCCCCATGTAACATTCGTTCTCTCAGTAAAAAAAATACTACTATTCTTTATAAGATTCTTGCATTCATCTTCATTGAATGTAGTATTTTTAATATCCATATGGATAAAAATATCATTTTCAACTTGATCAAGCATACATAAAAGTGCCCTCAAGGTATTGTCAAATTTGTGTGCAATTATCAAATATGCCTGCTTATACATATTATGCAATTCCTTTCATTTTATTTCTTATAAAATCTTTAATTTTCAGTTCTTGTTTACTAATATGTATTTGTTCCCTATCTAATTTTGAAGATGAAATTGAAACAACAGTTATTAATAAAATCACCCATGATAATGAACCAGGTAAACTAGACGCAGTTAACATATTAAAAAAAACATACAGCATTGTTAAAACAGAATATATATTTTTTCCTGCAATTTTAAAGAATACAAAACTAAATACACAAAGCGCAATTAAATTAAGTTCCATATAAATTTGTACTAAATCCATCTCTAAATATCTTCCAATCAAAATCATACTACTTCCATATCCAAATGATAGATAGTTATGTTGTGCCCAAAGTGATAGAATATAATCTCTCCCCGTAGTAAACTTATATACATCAAAGCCAGGGAAAAGATTTCCTTTTATAAGTTCTGCGTATAAAATAGTTGCAATCGTAAAAAATATTGCCATAAAAGGTGCTACATTTTTCGGTAATCTAATTCTCCAATCAACAATTTGATTTAAGATTAAAACACAAAAAACAAACAACATCGCCAATCTTTTAAAACATAAAATAGTAAAAATCAAAGATATCCAATAACATCTCTTATTACTTTTCTGATCAATATTTTTTCCATTAGCTAATTTATAAAAGTTAAAAAATATAAACAATTCTAAAAATATTTCTGAACATATAGAACTCTCAGTGAAACTATTTGAATGAAGAATTGAAATATTTAAATAATTATTAATATTAAAAAAATCAATCAATGTATGCCCAGGTTCACAAAAATAAATGATAATCGTACAAAATAATGTGAAACGCATTAATTTTATTAAAGAAGATAATTTCACTAAATTTAATAAAAATAAAACGTATAATGCAGGAAGAACAACTAATGAAATTTGAACAAGCGTTCTAAATACCAACGCATGTTTTGCTTCCAAAGCACGAATGACTGAAACGATAAAGAATAATATTCCAAGTGGAATTACTAAAAGAAGTTCTTTACCATCCACTATCTTCTTTTTCCGTATAAACATATTTATACTTATTGCAATTATTGCAAGAAAAAGTACATAATATCTAATTTTTGAAATTGATGATCCCATTCCCCAAATCAACAAAACAATTAGGTAACAAATAGCATATAAAATATAAGAACAGTAAGGCAAATCTTTATTTCTTATGACTGCTAATAGATTTTTCATTACTCTTGTACCTCCTTGTTTTATAAAAAACATTAATTTAATTCTATATTCGTTTAATTTTTCTGTAAGTTTTAAATATAATCGTATATAAAGTTGTATTGATTTCAAATAATTTAAATTGTATTTTCTTACTCTTACTTAAATAATTTGCTTGTTTTATATATTCTTTATTCTGTTTAATGACATCATCAAAATGTTTAAGTTTCTCTTTTGGACACTTTACATTATTTTTTAAATAAAAGTCATAAACGGTCAGTGCAGCAGAAGCGTATTCAGTATGCCCAACAGTTTTCATATTTGGATAATTTTCATCTAAATATAACATCTGTGAATATGCAGCATCTTCGTAATAATGATTGATCTTGTCGCTTCGAGTAATACTATTCTGACGTTGTAAGTAATTATAGCATGGCAAATCCAAATAACTTACCTTTTGAGCTTTATCAAATAATTTATACATAATATAGTAATCTTCACTTAATTTTCCAACTGGAAAACGGATTTCTTTAAACAGTGAACGATGATATAGTTTACTCCAAGCACCCATATCAAAATATGTATGTTGATTCATTTCAACAATAGCTTGATAGAAATCAAATGTTTTATTTTCACCTAATTTTTTCTTTGTTAAAATTTTTCCATCTTCATAAACATAATTTATAGCACATACCGCTAATTTTGTACCTTCAGATTGAATTAATTTCAATAATTTTTCATACATAAAAGGCTCAATTGTATCGTCACTATCAACAAAACCAATATATTCTCCTTGAGCAATATCGATACCTGCATTTCTTGCAGAAGAAAGTCCACCATTTTCTTTATGAATCACTTTTATACGTGAATCTTTTTTTGCTAATTCATTTGCTATAATTCCACATCGATCCGGAGAACCATCATCAACTAAAATAATTTCGAGTTGCCTATATGTTTGTCGAATAATACTATCTACACATTTATCTAGATATTGTTCTACCTTATAAATTGGAACAATTACAGTTATTAAAGGTGAACTTTTAGTAAGAGTTTGATCATTCATATTCATCTCTCATTTCTATATAATTCTTCAGTCATTTCAGTTACATCATCCCAATTATATTTACCACAAATAAAATCGGCTGCATTATTTTTAAATTCAGAAACATTTGCAACATTATCACAAGTATATTGAAGCTTATTTTTTAAATCATCAATATCTCCCTGATTAAATACAAGTGCTTTATCCTCTACAACTTCGGTGCATTCAGCTATACTAGAAACTATGCAGCAATTGCCATAACTCATTGCTTCTAATAAACTTAATGGCATTCCTTCTAAATCCGATGGCAATACATAAACATACGCATTACTATATAATTCATCAAGTAAATCACCTTGCACAAATCCAGTAAAGACAATTCTATCATCATCCTTAGCCATATTTTTTAATTCTTGCATATATATATCAGAATCACTAGCTCCACCAGCAATGACTAATTTTTTATCAGTATTTGTATTTTTAAATGCACGAATAAGATAGTGAATACCTTTTTCAGGGACAATTCTCCCTAAAAATAAGAAATAAGTATCTTTAGAAAGCCCGAATTTTGTGCCTATCTCAATAGCTCTACGTATAATTGGTCTATTAACACCATTAGGTATAAAATGCGTATCTCTACCATAAGTATCCTTAAAATATCGTTGAACATTTCTACTTAAAACAATTATTTCATCTGCATGTTTAACGGCAGATTTTTCACCTTGTAAGATACATCATCTAGCAATAGCATTCCATTTTCCAGTTCTTTGATGATCTAATCCATGACAAGTCATCACTACTCTTTTATGAAATAATTTTAATATACCACAAAATAAGGCTGGTCCTTCTGCATGAACATGTACAACATCATATTTCCCAATGGCACACCGTAAAGTTGCAAAAAAAGATGACGAGGCTGCAGCCAGGCCTTTTCGTTCTATGGTTGGTACTGTTTTAATTTTTATACCTTTATAATTTTCAGTTTTTTGCGTATCAAACTCTTGTCCACTTACATGGTGACCACCACGATTAAAACAAGTTACGTCGTAACCTTTGTTTACTAATCTAGTAGAAAGTTCTTCAACAACTATCTCGACACCTCCTTCACGTGAAGGAATTCTTTTATGTCCAAAAAATGCTATATTTTTTAATTTGTGCACAGTACCCTCCCCTAAAATTATTCTTAAATGATTATATATTTATTTCATAACAAACACTTGTAAATACATTTAACTTACGACAATAAAAAAACTTATATAGATTAAAGTCAATTTTTAATAAGTAATAAATCATAAATTAGATAAACTACCTATTAATCAAGTTTAATATAATGAATTATATAACCAAAAAACAGGAATACTTCTATTTAATGGAATCTAAATTCGTTTTAATTAAATTTAAAATCACTATTTAAAATAACAAAGAAACTCGTTACCTAAATATATTATATTTTTTACAAATATATGTCAATGTCTTGCAATTTATGGTATTATCATATGTTAAATATTTGATTTTTTAAGATTGAATTTAAGCGTATTATAACCCCCTGATATTCAGAGGGTTATAATAGAATAAATTATTTTGAATAAAATTGCTATTTTTTCATCAGTACGTTAACCATATTTACAATATCGTGACCATAGTTTTTAGATGTTGCCCAACCATATCCATTAGGATTTTCTTTTGTTCCGAGCCACTCAACGTATTGAGCACTACCACGTTTAACTAAATTAAATCTAGGATCTACACATGGATTTGTTAATCCATCAAGTGATGCATATGCCTTTAAATGTTGAATCTGAGCACGAATCCCCATTCTTACATTACTAAAACTTGCACCATGTACTTCTCCAGTAGCACCAATACCCGCAAAGTTATATTGATTTGGAAGTACATCTCCTCCATATTTCAAGAAACCAGTTTCTTTCATACATTGTGTGAATGCCACTTCAGCTCTTACACCCTCAGCCATTGCTTCCTCATAGAAGATTTGAGCAAATTGATTGATTGTACTAGCTCCACCCTTAGCTAAACATCCATCATATTTACCATTGTATTTTACTTTGAATGTGTCATACCCTTTCGCATTCGCATTATAATAACGAATCATTTGAGCAACAGTAGTTTGACTTGTACCCATAATTTGCATTAAATCACTTGTTGAGTTTATATTTACATATTCAAAAACCCATTTTTGTGCATTTGTATTATTTGAATCATACAATTGTATATTAGAACCTTCTTTTATATTTCCATATAAAACATCAATTACTAATTTCGAATTTAATGCAGAAATAATTTTAATATTCTGATTTTTATCAAACATGATTATCCATTTTTGATTGTAATCATTAGAATTTGTTTGTTGACTAACATTTGATTCTTTTGTATTTCCATTTGCAGTTAAATACATTCCAGTACCAACATTTTTGAAAGAAACATATCCCATTGAATCATGTGTGATTATCCATTTTTGCATATTTGTTCTTTTCAACGAATTAAGTTGAACATTAGCACCTGAATATAAACTTTCATTTGAAATATCAATGGAATATTTAATATCCTTATTTTTAATATAATAAGTTCCATCCTCCATCAAATTCTTATTTTCTCTTGCATACGTATCACAAACATCTCGATCTGTCATAAATTTCTCAAACACCCAGCGTTGTGCATCAGAATTATTATTTTCATACAATTGAATGTTACCGCCAGAAAATATTGATCCACCTGCTAAATCCATAACATAATCTGGATCTAATGCAGATATGATATTATACCCTGATCCATTTTTTTGAACTATCCATTTTTGACCCTTAACATTTTTTGATTCGTTTTGCGCAATATTTTGTCCTAATTCCGCTTTGTTCATATTAACATCAATTACTTTACCAGAATTTAAATTTGTAAAAGTAACATATCCATTTGAATCATGTGTTACTTTAAACGCTTGTGCAGCACTATCATTTTTCAAGTATAGTTGAATATTGGCATTATTAGACGATGAAGCCCAAAGTACATCCAAAACATAATTTTTATTTTTATTATTTTTAATTGTATAAGTACCATCAGGTAATACATTTTTATTTTGAGCAGCTAACTGATTTAATTTACTAGTATCTGATTTTATAAAAGGATTAATATACCACTGTTGTGCAGTTGTATTATTGTTTTTATAAAGATATATATTTTGACAATTTGCGGTTAATCCATATTCTAAGTCCAAAACATAATTAGTATCCGCACCCGAAACAATCGTATATGAATTAACATTCTTTTTTACAATCCATTTTTGAGCAACGGATCCATTAGAATCCCATTGCTGAATATTTGAATTATTTTTAGCTAATCCCCAATTAAGATCTAAAACCTTACCCGATTTAACGTTTGTAAACAAAACATAACCTTTGGAATCATGAGTTATTTTAAACTGTTGAGCGCTAGTATCGTTATTTTGATACAACTGAATATTGCCCCCATTTTGAGTAGACCCGTTTGCTACATCAAGTACATAATTTGGATTTATTGCAGATTGTATTGTATATATACCATCAGATAAAACAGAAGCATTTTCTTTTGCTAAAGAATCTATTGGATTTTCTTTTACATGTAAACCTAATGCACTTACAATACCTCTTGCATCCGCAATACCAAGTTGTTGTAACTTAGCATTTGAACCTAAGTATTTATCAAACTCTTCTTTATTACTAATAAAACAATGTTCAACAATTAAACCCGTAATATTCGCTTCTTTGGCATAACGAATTACTCCATAATAGTCCTTATCACTACTTGTTGGATCATAAGAAGTTGTACCATCTGTATAGTTACGAATCTTAATACCACGATCATATAAACCTAAGGCTGTTAATTGTTTTTGAATCGCCTTAGCTAAATTTTGACCATTACTAGAAAGGTTCTTATTTCCACTTGTATTTGGATAATACACTTCTGCACCTTTGGCAGCACTATTTGCTGCTGAATTAATATGGATACTAATAAAGTAAGAAGCACCTGCTTTTTTAGCTACTTCCACGCGATTTTTTAAATCCATAGCCGCTTCTTCACTCAAACGCGTATCTGTAGTTCTTGTCATAACTACATTTACATCATATTTAGCTAATTCTTCCTTACAATATTGAGCAATCTTTAAAGTTAAATCCGATTCTTTTGCACCAAATGCAGTAGCACCTGAATCACTACCACCATGTCCTGGATCCAAACAAATTGTCATTCCACCAGTCGCATGTCTTGAAAACTCATCAACTGACATTGTTACTGGTTGACTTGCAACACCATTTACAATTTCTTCTTCAGCTTTATTTACATCCGTTACTTCAATAATACCTTCTGAACTTATTGAATCCTCAGTTAAATCAGGAAGTGTTGCATCATACCCGTCATATTCTTGATTCACACCAAACTTAACATCCATCTCTAAATCACTAAAGTTTAAATTATAAGCTTGCCCATTATATACATAATGAAGATTAGTCACACTATATTGTCCTTTTTCTTCTTCACTAAACACTCTAGAAAATTTTACTAAATTATCAACTTGTTCTATACTCTCTAAATCAAAAGTAGTTCCATCCTCTTTTTGAATGGTCAATCTAAAATCTGAATACCCCTCTGCATTATTTAATGAAAGAACAAAGTTTTCTGTTTCCCCATTTGATAATACGGGATTATCGACTAAGAAATATTCCATCATATTAGAATCACCCAATTGCTCCTCTACAACAACTGGCTCTTCCTCTTCTACAGTAGGAACTTGCTCTTCTGTAGTCTCTTCTTCTGTTTGTGTTTCTTCTACTACAGGCTCTTCTTGTGTCACTTCATCATCTGCACGAACTGTATACATATTAGTCATTGTTGATACAGACATAAATACACTTAATACAAGAGCCAAAAGTGGTTTTAATCTTTTATCCATTTTCTATCCCTCTTCCAATAAATTTATTTTAAATGAATATTTAAAATATTTCAATCTAACCAAAAAATAACCAGACACTTTTATGCCTGGTTATAAAATTAGATTTTTGTTAGTTTAAATTTCTGAGCATTTGTGCCGTTATTTTGATATAGTTGTACATTTTGTCTATTTTGAATTAAACCACCAGAAATATCAAGAACATAGTTCTTGTCTAAGGCAGAAACAAATGTCAAACTTCCATCACTGTTCTTTTTCGCAATCCATTTTTGTGCTAATGAGTTGTTATAGTTGTATTGCCATACATTTGTACTATTTGATGAATGACCACCATACACATCTAATGCTTTATTTGTACTTGCATTAATGAATGTAATATATCCAACAGAATCCTTTTTGATTCTCCATTTTTGATTCGAATTTGAGATTTGTACATTTGAACCACTTGAACCTAATGAATAGTTGTTATTCTTGTAGCATTGCACTACATAGGTAGTTTCTTGAATATCCGCATTATACTTCTTCGCCATGGAATCAAGTTGGCTACGCGGACTTTCATATTTAATGAAATTCCAAGCCTGAGCCTTTGTGTTGTTTGATTTGTAAATCTGAACATTTCCAAAATTCGATACTCTACCACCATATAAATCCAATACATAATTTGGATTTAAAGCCGAAACAATATTGAATCCTGAACTAGCCTTTGTGACAATCCATTTTTGTGCTAATGAATTATTTGAAGTATATTGTGCTACATTTTGACCATTCACACACTTACCACCATATACATCAATTGCTTTTCCTGAACCAATATTGATAAATGTAACATACCCTTTTGAATCATGCACAATCTTCCAAGCTTGCGCTTTTGTACCATTGTTATGATATACGTTAATATTACCAAAATTACTCAAGCTTCCACCATACACATCCAGTACATAACTATTGTTTAAAGAAGAAGCAATATAGTATGTTCCATCACTGATATTGTTTTTATTCTGTGCAGCTAAAGTATCTAAATCAACACGTGTATTCGATACCTTTAATAGTTTCCAGTTTTGAGCTGCTGTTCCATTTGAATTATAAATCTGTACAGGCGTACTATTGTTTGTTGAACCACCAGATAGGTCAAAAACATATCTTGAATCCCAAGCAGAAGAAATCATCCAACTACCATTACTATTACGAGTAAAGATAAATTGTCCGGCTTTGCTAGAAGAACTTACCCCTTGAACTAAACGATTTGTATTTGACATCGTATTCCAATTTGTAGTAATACCCAAATATAGGTTAGACCCAACATTTTTAATTGTATAATAACCATTTTGATTTTTCTTAATTTCAAAATGCTGTGCATTTGATCCATTCCAATCAAAGATTTGAACAGCTGCACCATTAGATTTCGATCCACCTACAATATCCAATACTTTATTGTTGTTTTTAGATGAAATAATTTCATATGTACCATTTGACATTTCATCCTTAATAATATCAAATGAAACACTTAACTTACCTGTAAAGGCATTTATACCAACGATGGTAGCTGTACCTTTACCAACTTTAACATTATTTGAATAAACAACTTTATAATCTCTACCTTGAACCAATGCTGTATTTTTCAATGAAAGATTCACTTCTGGTTCAACGTTCTTGCCTGTATAATATACTTTTCCTACATGAGCAGTTCCCTTAGAAACATCTAGATATAAATTTTGATCTCTAAGTTTACCTAATGAGAAAAATGGACCACCATTCTTATTATCACCACTATCCCATGATGGATGATTGAAGACCTCACTAATATGTATACGACCATTACGTGAACTTGTATATGGATCATACACTGTTGTATAGCCCTGTGCATCTAAACCAAACAATAATATTTCATGCGTTACACCATTCCATGGACAGAATTTTCCACCACCAACAGCAGCCGCAATCATATTCCCCTTTAATAATTCTTGTTTAGCCGATTCTACATTTAAATTATTCTTATAACTCAAATCAAATTTATTCGCAACAAACTGCCAAGACTCTGAACCAGTACCAATGGAACTTGTGTTGAAGTAACCAGCATTATGCAAAATTTGACCCACTTGATTAGGCGTATAGTTTGTACCATTGATTGTATTTACAATCATAGTAACCGTTGTAGGAACACATCCTGAACCACCAAAATAGTAATTACCAACGACATTCCAAGCCCATCTGCCATCATTTTGACAATAGTAAGAAACACCTTCCCAACTCGCTTTAGTAATAAAACCATTGCCATCTGTGTTATAAGTTACTTTATCAATTTTGAAAGTACCTGTTTGTCTTCTTCCAAGATTATCATAGTACTTAGCACTATTCCCCATGTTCACAAAACCAACAGATAAACTACCATCTTCTTTGAAGTTGTACCAATATCCATTGGCCTGCTTTTCACCAACACTCTGCAATCCTTTATCGAAATAATAAACTTTCCCATCTAAATTTATCATTCCACTATAGGCAGCCCCATTCTCTAAGTAGTAGTGTAATTTACCATCTTCTTTTTTTAAAGAATATACGGCAATACCCGTTTCTTGATCATGGAGAACTTGTAAACCCGTCTGCATCATACCAGATTCATTAAAGTAATAAGATTCTGTACCAATTGTTTTAAAACCAGTTACCTTGTTTCCATCCTCATCAAAATAATATTTTTGACCATCAATCTCTGCAAAACTATTCGTAACATAAGCCCCATCTTTAACATACTGTAAAGAATCACTTGACCAACCCTCAGTTAATTTAGCACTGGTATCACTACCACCACCAACTGTTGTAGTTTCATTTTCATCTTCTGTTTCTTCAGGAACTGTAGTCTCTTCCGTTACATCTGTATCTTCAACAACTGCATCAATAACATCTGTTAAATCATCTTGATTTTCTACAGGTGCAGTCTCTTTTACTGGTTCCACACTTGTCTCTTCAGCATGAACGATAGTATCTGCAAAATTATAACTCATAACCGCTGCAAGAACGGCAAAACCAACCTTAGCAATATCTCTATTATTCATTACGTATAACCCTCCCATGGGATATATTTTATAACTATATTTGAGGCAATACAATTGCCTTTTGTTAATTAAATAAAAAAGATTGCTTCAAAACTGAAGTAATCCAATTATACATATTGAATGTGTAGTTTACGAATAAAATGATACATGAATGATTTCCAATGTAACTTGTCAAAAATCACAAATAGAAACATACAAACATTGACTTTAAAAGAATCCTCCTTATTGAATGAAAAATGATAATAATCATTCTGCTTTAAGAAATCAAATGATTCATTATAGATTTTAGAATATGAATTCTTCTCTAGAACACTAGCCTGCATCAATAGATATTGTACGATTGATTTTAAATAAAAATAATCAATATAGTTTTTATCATACTTGCTTAAGTCCAATGTATTTTGAATCTTATTCAACAACATCAAAATATCATTGTTTCCTTGAACCGATTTTTTACTCTGCGTTAATGAATTCGGATTAAAACAATAATTATACCCAGCATAGTCAATCACTCTGACTTTGTTCGTTAAGCTATTACACTTAACATTCATATATACATCTTCGCCCAAGACAAATTTTTCATATTCAATATGATTGTCCTTTAGAAAATCCAAACGATATAATTTACCCCATGTAGCTACATAACGAAATTCATCCCAAACAGATACTTTAGGCTTTGAAGCATACATTAAAGAATGATCTTCCAAACTTACTTTCTTATATCCAGAGATTAGTACATCGTTATCTTGAATTTCTTTATGTAAAATTTCTAGATAATCCGCATCTATATAATCATCTGCATCAATAAAAGTTATATATTTTCCTTTTGAAAGCTGTATACCTTTATTTCTTGTTTTTCCAGCACCCTGATTTTCAAACGAATATACTTTAACACGAGCATCCTCATAGCGTTTTAATACCTCTAAAGTATTATCTTTTGAACCATCATTAATCAATAATAATTCAAAATTATTATACGTTTGTTCTAATACACTATTTATACAAGTTCCAATATATTTTTCAGCATTATAGACAGGTACCACGATTGAAATTAAATCCATTTCTATACCTCCTTAAACTCTTGTTTACGCATAATAAATACATAAATAAGTGAATACAATAAAAATTGCATAAACATACATAATAAGTAAGCCAAAGATGCTCCAATTAAACTTAATTGCATAATAAACCATCTTGAAACAAATAAGGCAAAAAGAGATGTGATTGAATATACAATAAATTGTACAAATGTATGTCGAATTGTTGTTAATGCAGCCGAAATTAATGTACTTAATGAATAGAAAACAGCTCCAACAATAATCAAAATTAAGCACAATTTATAATCAGAAACATCAACACCATATAAAATATTTAATACAGGTATACCCAATAAATATGCTCCAATAACACATGCAAATCCAAACGCAAGAACCAATAACGAAGATTTGAAAATTAAAACATTAAATTCTTTTTTCTTACCTAAAGCATATAAATTCGCAATTGTATTTAGAATGGGTTGCAATAAATATTGACAAGCCAAACTAATAATAGTGGCAGGCATCAAAACGATACCAAAAATAGCTTGTAGTGATTCTACAATGACACCATCCAATGCATATTTTTGTGCATTCACAAGATATACACCCAGAAATAGAATAGAAAAAGAGAAAAAACCATCTTTATAGAGTTTAACAATATTTGATACACGAATCTCTTCCGTTGAATTTATATGTTGTTTAGTTTTTGGAATGTCATATAAAAATAATATAATTAGCCAAATTAAATCTAAACCTAGACTAGACAGTAATAAATTCTTTGTGATTAAATCTAAAATAATAAATATAACAATAGAAGCGATAGATTTAATAAATAAGGATTTACCAACCTGTTGTAAATTATCATTCTTTTGAAGTATTCCATAAAACACATCCGAAAATACTTCGCAACATTTCATAAAGCACAATGCCAATGTAACACTCATTTTATAGAAATCATACTTCATAACTAGACAATACAGAACAACAATTGTCATCATTAGAATACAGCTTGATATTCTGTGTATGATATATTCTTTATTTGAAAAGTCTGCCTTGACATCTGTAACCTGGAATACTCTTCCCTCATAGTTTCCTATAAAACAAAATAGACAAGCCAATGAAAAGGCAAGCGTAAAGATACCAGAATCTTTCAACCCATTGATACGCGTTACAATAATCATAAAGAATAATGAATTGAACGCATTTGCGGTTGTACCAATCATATTCCAAATAACATTCTTCTTTGTGTTATTATCCATAAAGACCTCTTCTCTAAATGTTTTTCTCTACAAGACTATAGGTAATATATCCAACAAGAATACTTAAAGGAATCGATATTAGAATATTCATACCAACAAGCATCGAACCACCAAATAAACTAATAATCATTTGTTGGATTGGCCATCCACATAAGTAAATATCATAAGATAAATTTCCTAGTGAAGCTAAACGATTATTGCATTGTGGCAAGCAAAACGCAATATATAATGTTAAATAAGGAACAAATAAAAACGAAGCTACTTGTCCATATCCTAAAACAATCAATAAAACAAATGCCACTAATGAAATTAAAAAATACGTATTCTTCATAGTAATCTTATCTCTGTAAATCCAATAAAAGGATCCCCAGAAAAACAAGAAACATGGCTGAATATACCCCTTTATACTTAAAGGAATAAGATTAATTCCTACAAAAGCAACAATGACTAATAATGCTACATATTTATAACTCTTTTTATTCACCAAATTTAATTTGTATGCCAATAACAACACAAGATAACAAACAAATTCAATAGGTAATGTCCATAACGGACCATTGACAACCCCTGGATATATATTATTCATAAATACGCCTGGTAAATTATGGATGGGTATCAAGATGAAATTCAAACAATACTTAAGAAAATCAATAGACAAAAAATATTTACCTAAATTGTATGTAGAAAAAAACAATCCACAAACTAAAATACAAACAAGCAATGTGAACCACAACGGTGGAAATATTCTTATGAAACGATTGTGAAGATATTTTTTCGAATCTTTGCTCTTTAACAAACTTTTCGTTACAAAAAAGCCGCTACTCATAAAGAATATTGCAACGGCTAAACTTCCAAACGCAATAGAATTTCTAGATAAGTCTGATAGTATATCATTATATTCAGCACCTTTACATAACGGATACGCATGTGATATGATGACAAACAATGCAGCTATAAACTTGACTAAGTTTAAATTATTGCTTCTTGTTGATTCAAACTTTTTTAACGAAACACTATTTTGTTCCATTATATTTCTCCATAATTAAATTGATCTTTGCATTATCTCCCCAAATAGCTGGTGAATCATAAGGACGTTCTGGGAATTTTCCATAGTCTGGACGAATACTAAAATGATTCTTTTCAATGAATTCATTTACTTTATCAGCCAATGAGACAGGTTTACCAGAACAACAGTTAATGATACCCGTCACTTCAGATTGTGTAGATGCGATGGCAATCTGCTTTGCCAATTCATCAACATTAATAAAGTCATACTTATTCTTTCCAGAAACAAATGGGAATGAAGCCTTTCCTTCATGCTCCATCTGTGTAATTTTAGAGAAAATTGAATTGTTGTTCGAATCATCCCCTAAAATATAGTATGCACGTAACCACATTAAAGCCGTATTTGATTTTTCTGCCAACAATAAAGAAGATTGTCTTAATGCATTTTTCGCTATTCCATACATAGATAAAGGATTTGTAGGTGTATTTTCATCTACACAACCTTCATAGTAACCAATTTCATGCATAGTACCCATTACGGATAAATATTTAACACCACCATCAATCATGTTTTTAATAAAAGCATAATGCTGTGACAACATACCCATATGTGCATCTGACGCATGATTAAAACCATCTTTCCAAGCCATATGAATACATGCATCAGGTCTTCCTAATTTGTTATAAATATCATCTGAGAAAATATCTAAAGATAAAAATTTTGCATCTGTATTAATCCCCTTATTAATCATATCTACTGCAATTACTTCATGATGCATCTTAATCAATGCATCAACCACATGTCTTCCAATATATCCAGAAGCTCCTGTAACTACTACTTTCATTGAATCATCTCCTATAACTTATTACTTTTTTCACTCAACGCATAAACTGAATTTATTCCATTCGCAATAAATTTTGGCCAATATAAACTCATAATTTCCAAATCTTCCTTTTTACGAATGTTTTCACCTAAATTCTTTGACGTCGCTGATTCCGCATAAATTCTATGACCTAATAGAGGTTTATCAATATAAATGAATTCCCCATTTAATTCAGCTAAATCACACCACGTCTTATAATCGCAACTATTAATATAGTTTGTATCAAAAATAGATTTACCAGCTCTAACCTTATTATAAGTAGCTGCTGGACAACAAATTGGACATCCTATTGATAAAATTCTTCTACGAATAAATTTAGATGATTGATTTTTATCCTTTTTCAAAGGTGCTAGCATCATTCTTTTCACTTTAAGAATCTTATTTGTATATACCTTTTTATCATTACGGATTTCATAATAGTCCGTAAACGCAATGATAAAATCATGTTTATTACCAATATATTTTAATGTTTTTTCTAAAAAATCTGGTTCATAAACATCATCTTGGTGCGCAATTGTAACCAATGGAGTAGGAGCATGATCATATGCCCAATTCCAATCTGTTCCTGCATTCTTGGGACTTGGATTTACAAATAAGTCTAATCCATATTTTTCACACAACCCTTTAATATGATCATTCGGTGTAGATGTAGAAACAAAAACTTTACTCTTTACTGTTTGATTCAACAAAGACTGTATTGTCATTTCTAAATGCGGATTTTCTTTATATGCACAAATCACAAAACTATGATCGTTTCTATTAAACATTTAAGTACCCCCTATTTCTTTATTTCACTTTTTAACAATGAAATTTCCTGCACTAATAATGTTATTTTCTGCTTCTGAGCAGAAACAATAACAGTTAATGACATAGTTATAAAAAATAAAATAACTAATAGCACACCAATAACCATGTTAGATACAGTTTGAAAACCAACTAAATTTGCTAAAACAATTAATGAATTCGGCCAAATTGCTAAAAATAATAAGATAATAACACCAATTCCCCATAATAATGAATATTTAACAGGTATCATTCGCTTATGTAAAATACGAATTACAACGACAGCTAATATTAAAGCAATGATCAGAACAGCCAATCTTAGATTTAAAGGCATTATTTTGACCTCCTTGTTCCAATTATCATAATCGATAATAAAACATTAATCATATAGTAAGCATTCTTCCAACTACGAATCGAAGAAACACCACCATTACGTTCCTTCATTTCTACAGGAACTTCTACAATATGTAATCCTTGTTTCAAAATTTGTGTGGTTGAAATGGGTTCTGGATATTCCAAAGGATAATCTAACGCAAATTGAGCAATTAAACTCTTATCGATTGCTCTAAAACCTGATGTTACATCATATAATTTTTCACCGGTAAAAAATTTAATAAATGCCGAAATAATTTTAATTCCCATTTGACGAGCCTTTGTAGATTTAAACTCACTTGTCGAACCCTCTACAAAACGAGATCCAATTGTCATATTTGCTTTTCCTTCAAAAATAGGTTTACAAATATCTCCTACAAAATTCACATCATGCTGCCCATCACCATCAAACTGAATCGCAATATCATAATTGTTTTCTAATGCATATTTGTATCCAGTTTGAACCGCTCCACCAATACCTAAATTATGCACTAATTTAATATGAGGCTTATTATTAGATGTTAGTATCTCTTCTGTTCTATCTTTAGAACCATCATTAATAACAATATAATCTAATTTATTTGAAGAATGATTCTTATTATATGCATCAATCGTGCTTATTGTTGATAAAATAGAATCTTGTTCGTTGTACGCTGGAATAATTAACAATACTTTATTCATTATTCTCCTCTTTTCTTTTTTCAATCACTTTTAAAAATAACATAAGAAATCATTATCCTCAAGTAAATATTTCCATTTAGTGATTCCAAATATTAGATTAACAACCCATTTCTTTCAAATAACGTGCTAATGCATCCTGCCAAGTAGGTAATGGTTTAAAACCATTTTCTACAAGTTTAGATTTATCTAAACGAGAATTAAATGGACGAGCTGCCTTTGATAAACCATATTCTTCTGTTGTTACAGGATTTACTTTAGTAGTGTATCCAGCTTGTTTAAAGATTTCACACGCAAAATCATACCAGCTGATATATCCACCTTCATTTGTTGCATGATAATAGCCATATTTATCGGTTTCAATCATGTCGACTAATAATCTAGCTAAATCAAATGTATATGTTGGCGTACCAATTTGATCATTGACAACTCGTAATGTATCAAATTTCTTTCCTACATTTAACATGGTCTTAATGAAGTTATTTCCATTCTTTCCAAATACCCACGCAATACGAACAATAAAATAATTAGATAACGTATTTGAAACAGCTAGTTCACCACCAAGTTTAGTCTTTCCATATACATTCAATGGCTTATAATCTTTACAATCCGGTTGCCAAGGCTTGGTTCCTTGTCCATCAAATACATAGTCTGTAGAAATATAGACCATCTTCGCATCGACTTCTTTACAAGCATCCGCAATATTTTGTGTACCATCCACATTGATAGCTTTTACCTTAGCCTGTTTATCTTCATCTTCAGCTAAGTCTACCGCCGTCCATGCTGCACAGTGTACAACTACATCTGGATTCACTGTTTTAATTGTTTTCATTACAGCTTCTTTATTAGTGATATCCAAAGTTATATATTCAGCCGTCGTTACATAAGAACCATCTTGAATACCACTATAGCTTTTAGCTAAGTCTGTACCTACTCCAACATATCCTCTAGAAGCCAATTCATTCATTACATCATGACCCAATTGTCCAGCCACACCTGTCACAAAAATCTTCATAAAAAAGCCTTCCTTTCGTTTAAGAAGAAAAGCTAAAGATTATTCCTTAGCTCTTCCTTTTTCTACATACATCTTTTCAAAATAGTTTTGGTATTCACCACTAATGATGTTTTCCCACCATTCTTTATTGTCTAAATACCATTGAATTGTCATTGGAATACCTGTATCAAATGTATATTTTGGTTTCCATCCAAGTTCTGTTTCCAACTTTGTAGGATCAATCGCATAACGCATGTCATGACCTTTTCTATCTGTTACATACGTAATTAAGCTTTCAGGTTTGTTTAATGCATGCAATACAGTCTTCACAACTTCTAAGTTTGTTCTTTCGTTGTGACCACCCACATTATAAACTTCACCAACACGTCCCTTACGAACAATTAAATCAATAGCTACACAGTGATCATATACATGTAACCAGTCACGTACGTTTTCACCTGTTCCATATACTGGAATTGTTTCATCATTTAATGCACGAGAAATAATTAATGGAATTAATTTTTCTGGGAAATGATATGGTCCATAGTTATTTGAACAACGACTAATTGTTACTGGTAAACCATACGTTCTGTGGTATGCCAAAACAAATAGGTCAGCACTTGCCTTCGCACTTGAATAAGGACTTGAAGTGTGAAGTGGAGTGTTTTCAGTAAAGAACAAGTCAGGACGGTCTAATGGTAAATCACCATATACTTCGTCTGTAGATACTTGGTGATATCTTTGAATACCATACTTAACACAAGCATCTAATAATGTTGTTGTACCCATAACATTCGTCTTTACAAAGATTTCTGGGTCTTCAATACTACGATCCACATGACTTTCAGCCGCAAAGTTTACAACGACATCAAACTTTTCTTTTTCAAACAAATCCATGATAAATTCACGATCTGCAATATCACCCTTGATAAATTTATAGTTAGGCTTATCTTCTACAGGCTTACAAGTCTCTAAGTTACCTGCATACGTCAATTTATCCAAGTTCACAATCATATCCTCAGGATATTTATTTACCATATAATGTACAAAGTTTCCACCAATGAAACCAGCACCACCTGTTACTAAAATTTTCATTCTTTTATTCTCCTTCATATACAAATTGATTATTCGATTCCTCTAAAGTAGGACCAATCTGATCTTTTTCACTCAATACAGGCTCAATACCATTTAATAATGAACCCCAATCCACATTACAAGTCGGATCATCATAACGCATACCACCCTCAGATTCCTTGTTGTATACATTATCGACTTTATATCTAAACTCAACATTATCTGTTAATGTTAAGAATCCATGCGCAAATCCCTGAGGAATAAAGAACTGTCTATGATTCTCTTCACTCAACTCCACACTTACCCATTGACCAAATGTTGGACTTCCCTTACGAATATCCACAGCCACATCAATCACTGTACCCTTCGTACAAGAAACCAATTTACTCTGTGCATAAGGCGGATTTTGCCAGTGCAAACCACGAAGCGTACCCTTCTGTGCACTAAAAGACATATTATCCTGTACAAAATCGACAGTAATACCCATCTTTTCATATTTAGGCTTCGAATACGTCTCCGTAAAATACCCTCTATGATCACCGAATACATCCGTATCAATAATCAATACGCCAGGAATCTTTGTTTCCGTTACCTTCATCACTATACCCCCAATTACTTAATATACTTACGATCCATGATTTTCTTCAAATAAGCACCATACTGATTCTTCTTATAAATTTCATAAGTAGATGCCAATTCCTCATCACCAATCCAACCATTGTCATACGCAATCTCTTCAAGACATGCAATCTTACGATGCTGGTGCTCCTCAATTGTCTTCACAAAATTTGTTGCATCCACTAAAGACTCATGCGTACCCGTATCCAACCAAGTAAATCCATCACCAAGTAAAGTGACATTCAATTCACCATTCTCTAAATAAATACGGTTCAAATCTGTGATTTCCAATTCCCCACGAGCACTTGGCTTCAAATTCTTCGCATACTCAACCACTTTATTATCATAGAAATATAGTCCTGTTACCGCATAATTTGACTTAGGATGTAAAGGTTTTTCTTCAAGACTAATCGCCTTACCCTCAGAATCAAATTCTACAACCCCAAAACGTTCAGGATCCTCTACATAATAACCAAATACGGTAGCCCCAACTTCATTTTCAGCCGCTGCACGAAGACGCTTCGTCAAACCATGACCATGGAAAATATTATCACCCAAAATCATCGCACAACTATCATTGCCAATAAACTCCTCACCCAAGATAAATGCTTGAGCAAGTCCATCAGGACTTGGCTGAACCTTATAAGAAAGCTCAATACCAAACTGATGACCATCCCCCAACAACTCTTTAAAACGAGGCGTATCATCCGGAGTTGAAATAATTAAAATCTCACGAATCCCTGCCTGCATTAAAATAGACATAGGATAATAAATCATAGGCTTGTCATAAATAGGAAGTAATTGTTTACTAGTCACCTTAGTCAAAGGATACAAACGAGTACCACTACCACCAGCTAAAATAATACCTTTCATAATAGACCTCCATAATTAAATACATTATATCACATATAAACAATAAACCCTAACGTTACGTTAGGGTCAAGAACAATATGTATAAATAATTGAATCTTTAATTGTATCCCAATCTCTTGATTGAGCTGTTTTTACTCCATTGGTATATAATACATTCTGCAAATTTGAATCACAAATGATTCTTTCAATACATTGGACAGCTTGTTCAACGTCTCCATTTGGATAAATCAAACAATTCTTTCCATCTTCTAAATATTCCTTGTTACCATCATTTAGTAGTGCTACTACATAACCACCTGTAGCCATCATTTCAATTGGAGGATAACTAAAGCTTTCTAATAAAGAAGTTTTTAATAAGATATCACAATCTGCGTATACCTTTTGAACTTCTTCATAAGGAATTCTATGCAAGAATTTATCGACTCTATACCACTCTTTAGGTTTGGCATTATACGACATATACCAAATCTCATATTTAGAGGAATCCAATTTGTTTGTGATTAAGAAAGCTTCATCCACATTTTTATGTGGACTTGAAGAGTCACCTTCAATTAAAATACGAACTTTATTTTTAAATACTCTTTTATGTGGTTGGTACTGTTTAATATCAATACCATTGTATATCCACTTAGCCTCTTTATTAAACTCATCTTTCAACCATTCCTTACACCATTTTGAAATTGTAATATAGTCAAATGGATACGAATAACTTTGACAAGCCTCGACTTTTCTAGGATCTTTAAAATCATAAAAATCAATTTCATAGTTCTGTACTAAATACTTTTTATTTTTTATACAACGAATATCATCCAGCATTTTAACTGTTGGCCACATCGTTGCGACACCACAATCTATCTTCGCATCCAATTTATCATTCTTAAACGGCAATACCGGAAATGTGTGATTCATGAACGTGAATTCTGTACAAGCATCATAATAAGAAAGTAAAATCACTTGATATCCTGCATCCTGTAAATAAGATGCATGCCGTAGGGCAACCATAACACCACCTGAAATTTCAAGTTTCGCAAATCCCATACAAATGACACGCTTGCGGTTTTTCTTAAGGATTGAAATTAAATTTGAACCTGTATATAAAGTCACACAATGTTTCATACAGTACAAATATGCATTGTTAGCCAAATCATCGCGTATTTTTTTGTTTTCAATTAACTTAGTAAGTTCAACACTCCACTCATCAAGATTTGAACACAAGATACCCGTTTTATGGTTTTCTACCATTTCTTTAAAAGCACCTAAATTTGAAGCAATTGTACAAGTTTTAACCAAACTTGCTTCAATCCATTTTATTTCAGATTTAGCCTCATTAAAAATAGATTCTGTAAGTGGAGCTAGATTAATATCCATCTTAGAAATTAATTCAGGAAGCTTTTTATAATCCATAAAAGGATGCACTTCAATTTTAGAAGCGTATACCTTCATATCTTGAGGCAAATCAATCTCTCCCACAAGATGTAAACGAACATGATCATATGTTTTTAATACATGAATCAAGGCTGGCTTAATCATTTCAAAATCTTCATTATGCGTAACACTTCCACTAAAATAACCAATATCCACTGTATCTTTATCTGTTTTTTTAATGGATTGCGATAAAGCTACCATTTCAATAGAAGCTGTATTTCGATTGATCCATACATTTGGATTGTATTTTTCTAATTCATTCTTTAAAGCCAATGTAGTTGTGATACATCCATCGCAAAGCTTTAATAACTTTTGATTTTTCATAACATCTAAATCATAACGAGCTTTTTGAGATACATCCATATTCTTAACATACTCAATCTGATTCGTATATTTTGTATCAATAACTAAATCATCCACATCATATAATACAGGCTTATTCCAAGATTTAGCCAATTGAATAAATTCATTTAATTTATCTGTATATGGCGCTCTAAAAATAACGAAACAAGAATACATACGCACTTGTTTTAAATCCACATTCTCAAAGAATACCTCATCACACGTATATCCATTTGATTGAAGTTGTTCCATTTGATGTGTAACACGATAACGAGGTGGATGTGGCAATAAATCTTTTGGACACCCATTAATAAACAAGACATCCTTAAATGCATCGCTTTTTGGTCTTGATTCTCTTTTTTTATGAATATAATGTGAAGCATGTTTTGCCAAACCAGAAACACCTTCTCGTTTTAATACCTCAACAGATTTATTCACTAATTCCAAAATAACACCTTCTTTATTTTATTATCGTTTACCACGATTCTTGATGACACTTAATAATTGTTTTATCGATAAGTTATCAATACTTTTTCTTCTCAATTCTTCTACCTTATTTTCATAATTTAATAATTTTGAATTCTCAATATATTTAATATCCGCTTCGACAACCACTTTATTTACAAGCGTCGTCTTTTTTAAATCAATTAATAAACTAGGATCTAAAGAATAAATATCAATCCAATCTCCATCCATTTCATGATAACGAATCACTTCAGGTAAATCATATTTTTGATTATCAATGAGAACAGAAATATTTTTAAGACTAATATACTTGCCTTCCGTTGGATCAAAACGAAGTTGTTTTACTTCTTTATTATCCAAATCAAATGTAACTTTAAAATGATTATTCATCATCGTGATTGTTTTACTTAATTTATGTTCTTCACTAAACCCTTCTTCATTTGCGTAGAATAAAGACGTTGTCAAATATTCATCATCCGCAATCACATGAAATAAATCAAGTCTTCCAGAAATATTACATACATCTCGCTTAGTAAATCCATATAACTCTATAAGTTCATCTTTTGTTTTTTCGTTACGCACTAATTCCATTAATTTATTCATAGCGTAAAAATGGAATCCTTTATTATTCGTCTTATTTAACATAATTTGTGCTAACGCATAATCTACATTTATTCTTCCATCCACAACATATTCATTTGCCTCTGGAAAAACCTTTAAGAATTCAGATTGATCTTGAATCAAACCATATAATTTTGCGATTTGATAAAACTCATTTTGTACACGAATACGATTTGTAGGTGTTTGACCACTCATATTGCTTTCATCAACATGAATCCTAAACTTTGTTAGTCGCTCAGGATACACATAAATTTCATGTTTTAAACAAAGTTTGATCCATCTATAAAAATCAGGTAAAGCTCCTAGTCCACCTGGAAATAGATTTTCATTCATTTGAATATTCAATCGAATTAATGAACTTGGATGGCATAATCGATTTCCGTTATAAAAGAAATGATTCAACCATTCAAAACGATTCATATTTTCTTCTAAAAAAACTTTTGAATACGGATGATCCGGATTATCATAATTATTTCCATAATCATCGATTAACTGAACCCATGAAAAACAAGCACCCGCTTCTGGATGTTCATCTAAATACTTTACTTGTTTTTCAAGTTTATCCAATTCCCATAAATCATCGCAATGTGCCATTGCGAAATATTGACCTTTAAAGTTTTTATAGAATTCTCTATTTGAACAACCAAACATATTTTTTTCATGATGAATCGCTATAATTCTAGGATCATTATATTTTTGGATAACTTCCCAGCTATTATCCATTGAACAGTCATCCACTATATATAATTCAAAATCTGTATACGTTTGATTTAAAATACTTTCGATACTATCTGCAATAAATTCTTCATGATTATATGATGTTAATAAAACTGTTACTTTTGGCATCTCATTCTCCCTTTTGTTTAATCATTTCTTTTTTGAAATCTTCCAACATTTCAATATAATCATATTCTGGTGCATATCCTAATTCTTGAACTGCTGGTGTGATATCCATAATGTACTGCGGAGCATTTGTTTTATCTGGACGCATTATTATGTCTGATTTTTTATCTTTTGAACCAAACACTTGAATCATCCCTTTTATTTGATTTAATAAAGAAGTGCCTTTACCTGTCCCAACATTATAATATCCACTATCTCTTTCTACAAATAAAGCTTTATATAACATCTGACAAAAATCTTTTACATAAACCATATCTTTTACTCGACTTGCATCTCCCCATACTTCAATCGGTTCGCCTTTTATTGCTTTATCAATCAATAAGCGATAACCAATCTTTCTCTCTTTTCCATCAACATAAAATGTATCAATAGGGGAATAAAGATAGATTGTTGGCAATCTAAAAATAAATCGTTTTAATCCATACATTTGATGATAGTTTTCAATCATATCAACCGCAAAATTCTTTGTCATCACATAAATTGTATGATCACTTGTATAACTAAATTTACGTGGTAAATCGACTGTTAATAATGGATTTGTTTCACTATGATCTTTTATATCTCCAAAGCTTTGCGCAAATAAAATTCTATCCGCACCTGTTTCTTTACAATATTCTAAAATATTTAAATTACCTGTAATATTAACATCAATATACTTATAAGGATCATATCCACGCATTCTTGCTGGCATTGCTCCTGCCAAATCAACAACGGCATAAACATCTCTTGGCAATTTATTAAAATCTTCTTTCTTCGTGATATCCACCTGATAATAAGGTACATTGATTTTTTTAAAATCATCTGTTTTTCGTGATCCTGAAGCAATAATCTGATAATTAGAATCTTTATTATGTTCTAAAAAATAATTAACAAAATAGTGTCCAGTATCTCCACTTGCACCAAATACAATTATATTCTTCATACAAATAAAACCTTTCTAAATATTAAATGACATTCACCTTTACATAGTTATCTTGATTACTCAAAACTTGTTCTAATCTTTTTTCATCATCAAATTTAAGCACTAAAGTTCCAATAGCTTCATTTGCTGCTTCAAATCCACCAACTTTACAGCCTTCTTGAATCCATAAATCTTTTTCAACTACATTCATTTCAATTTCATTTGAAACCCATAAATTTTTGAAGACTCCTGGTTTATCACTATGAAGTATGATTTCAGCCCAACATCCATCATATGACTTTTGTTCAATATCATCTACATTCATCCCAACAGAATATTTAACCATATTCGTTATCATATCAATTCCAGTCGCATACCGAATACATTCAGCTAAACGATTTCCTCCTCCACGAGGAGATAACTCCATAATATAAGCCTTTCCATCCGTTCCTTCACGAGTTTCAATATTATAAACAGCGGTTTTCATTCCTAATAATTTAATAAGACGAGATATTTCATTTTTTAATTCTTCTTGATGTTCTAACGTCATTGAAGATGGCCAACTATAAGCAGCTGGTGTATATGGATTCATTGCTTTTGCATCAAATCTTTGACAATTGAATGATACATATTTTAATTCTCCATTTATAGAAAAACTATCTGTATCGGATGAAAATCCGTTTTGCATAATAAAATCTTCAATTATAAATTCATTAGAGTGTGAATATGACAATGCATAATCAATGCTCTTTGATAAATCTTTAGGATCATCAACTCGCGTTACTCCTTTACTACCTGCAGAATCTGTTGGTTTAACAATTACAGGCCAATGAAATAATTTTATATCATTCAAAGCTTCTTCTTTGTTGTTATAACCTTTTGCCATTGGAACATTAAAACCATTTTTTGTTAAGAAATCTCTAAATCTCTTCTTATTTTGTAAAATGCATACAGATTCATAAGGTCCGACATTTGGCAATCCCATTTTCTGTGCAACATATGCGGCTGTAACTACACCAGGATCACACGCAAATGACATGATTCCATCAATTTCAAGTTTTTGAGCATATTCTAATGTTTTTTCTTTGTCAATTATACTCACATTACAATATTCATCAGAATACTTATGTGCAATATTATCTGGTAAATAATCACATGTAATTACATAGATTCCCAATTTATGAGCTGCATCAATTACAGGAAGCGCATATCTTGAACCACCTAAAATCATTAATTTTTTCATTGAATCCCCCCTATTTTTTACATTTAAGTATAACATCACAAATTCGATCTACATCTTCCAATGCTAAATCTGCATATAAAGGTAAAGTTAAAACACGATTACTAATATGTCTTGCGACAGGTGTCTTATCTAAATCATACTTTCCGTTGAAACAATCAAAACTATTCGTTAATGGATAGAAATATTTTCTTGCTCCAATTCCATGTTCAGCTAATTTTTCAAACACTTCATTACGTGTTGCGCCAAAGACTTTATCATCAAATACGACTGGAAAATATGCATAATTTGGCTTAACATCCTTTTGAATCGAATTTAACTGTAGTCCTTCTACACCTTCTAAACGACTACGATATCTTTCAACGACAACTCTTCTTTTTTCAATTTCTTCATCCACATGACGCAAATTACAAATTCCCATAGCTGCACAGAATTCATTCATTTTCGCATTTGCACCCACTGCATCCACTGTTTCAGGTCCACGAATACCAAAATTTTTCAAACGATATAAATCCAATCCAAAATTCTTCAATTCATTACCGAAACAAACAGCTCCACCTTCAATCGAATTAAATACTTTTGTGGCATGAAAACTAAAACATGATACATCCCCATAAGAACCAATGCCTTTACCTTTGTATGTTTCACCAAACGTATGGGCTGCATCATAAATCACTTTTAAGCCATATTTTTTAGCAATACGATCAATCTCTTCAATGTTACAAACATTTCCATATACATGGACTGGCATAATGGCACAAGTACGATCTGTAATTAAAGATTCCAATTTTGTGACATCCATTGTAAAGTCATTAGGATCAATATCACAGAATACAGGTTCTAATCCATTACGAACAATCGCATGTGTAGTTGATGCAAAAGTAAATGGAGTTGTAATTACTTCACCAGATAAATTCAATGCTTGTAAAGACAATTCTAAAGCCATATGACCATTTGTCATTAAATCTATATTTTCAACACCTAAATATTGTTTCAATTCCTCTTGAAACTTTTTATGTTTAGGCCCCATATTTGTAAGCCAATGCGTATCCCACATATCTTTTATCTCTTCTACATATTCCTCTAAACTAGGCATAGATGATTGTGTTACCAATATTTTCTTCATTATGAAACACCTCAATTTAAAATATCTATCTTAAATTATAGCAAAATCATTAAAAAAAAGCTTTACTATCGTAAAGCTAATTTCATTATTTAAATAAAGAACATTAAAATATCATTTGCAACTAAAATATTTATCACAAATACAGATACGGCAAACAATAGATTGTTATCGAATTTTTTCAACAATCTATTTGAAAGAGCCACCAAGAATAAAGCAGCACAAGGTATAAAATACCTTCCTTGCACGCCTTCAGAAGTCATCCATCCAACTGGTGTAAAGTATAAGTACAATCCCATGACAACAAGGATTGAAATAATACCGCCAATAACAACAAACCAGATTCGGTTTTTAATATTTAATTTCGCATTTTCTACAAATGGCGCTAACACTAGGATTACATAATAGAAAACGAATGAGAATTTATTAATAAATATTGTTAACCAACCTAAACGATTTATAAAGTTATCAAAATAATAAAATATTTTAGTTACAAAGGTTGCTTTTAAAACTCTCAGAATGTTCAATTTATCCGATAATAAAAATTCTAATTGGCGAGTCCCATCTACATTGGCAGCTTCATAATATTCTTTTTGAGAAGCAATTACTTCCGTATTTGTATTTAGTTTTAATGAAACATAAATATAAGCACAACCAACAATCGCACAAATGACTAAAACAATCCAATTTATTTTTGACATTCTTAACAATTTTGGAATGATTGCAAAATAAATACCAAAGACTGGTAAATAGACATATTTAGTCATCGCAATGATGAATATCATTGTCAAGACAATTATGACATCTTTTTTACTGATTTCTGCTTTTTCAAACAAATATAAGAAATAGGCAATGGAAAGTACAGAGATACTTGTTACCAATACATCTGCTGAATAGGAAGCAGCCAAATGAATAAACATTGGATTAAAACCTAACACAAAGAAGATTTTCTTGCATTTTGGTGTAATCTTTATCGCATACGAAATTAAAACAATGTACAAAACCAAGTTTGCCATTCTACCTAAATAGTATGATAAATATAAAGAGAAATGTAATACTCTAGATATCGCAAGAACAATAGCAGGTAAAATATAACAGATGAAGTTATAAGCGCAAGCTTCATGATACATTTTATATGTAGGATTAGGATTGATATTGATATAAGAAAAAATATTCTTATAATCATTAAATTTCATAATTGCATAATCTGAGTCAATCATCCCATGAATTCCAGTACTTAAATGAAACCACGAAACTTGATAAGCTCTTTGAAAGTGTGCTTGTTCATCCGGTACATAGTCTGGTAACATACACATTAAGAATGTTAATCCAATAGGAATCATAATAATAATAAATAGTTTGCTTAAATCATTCTTATTATTGTTTATCATTTTGCATATCACAATAATTAATATAGATAAACTAACAATCGATAAAACATATAAAATTACATTGAAGTTATGCCAATAATGATAAAATATAAAGCATTGAAACAATAGAACTAAAGATATAATTGACATTACAAATTCAATAATATAAGCAAAAAAATCTTTTTTAATTTGATTCATAAAGTTAAACACTTTAGCTTTATTGACTGCAAATGCAATCGCACAAGCAATTAGGCAACCTAGAATAAAAATCAGATATTCCAAATTAACCACCTCCTACAACATAGTCCTTAAAAAGAATAATTCAAATAGCATACATGTATTTAAAAACATATTTAAATTTATAAGACTTATCTTTTCATTCTGATCAAAAGATCCTTTTGTTGAAAGACTATACATAAATAAAACAAGTACCGGAGTAAAATACCTTCCTTGAATCCCCCAAATATATCCCCATTCAAGAGGTGTTTGATTCTGGAAAACATATAATAATCCATATGTAGTTATTAAACAAACACACCATATACAAATTCTATGAAATAATGTTTTCGACTCCGATTTTCTTCCTGCAAAAATCAAATATACAAAGAACGCAAAATAAAACATATTCATTAATTGAGATGCTTGGATTTCGTCTGTGCCAAATCCTCCTGTAAATAATGTTCTAAAGTAGTAAATCCCCCAATTATCTAGAGATAAAACAACTTTTCTTAATAATTCAATTGGATTTAATACAAAATACAATGGAGAAGTAGTATTAAATTTTTTACCTAGCACAAGGCACGTTATAAAGTAAATTAATATGACAATCGGTATAACTTTTAATAATAAATTTTTAATTTTATCTTTATCAAATATATATTTTGTTTTTAACCAATTTAGTAAAATTAACACTAAAGGTAATAATGCCACTGCAATATATGCACATTGTTTACATAGTAAGAGCAATATACAGATAACTGTGTACAATATACCTTTTTTCTTTCCAACTACTTTTCCTTCAAACAATTCAAAAACAATTGCAGTAGCACAAAGTGACAATCCAAAAGTCATAGAATCATATGAAATGGATCCAGCTTGTTGTAAAGTCATCGGAAGAGATGCTACAAAATACAATAATAAATGATTTTTATTTGTAATTTTAAACGCTAGTAAAACAAGTAAAGAATATGAAATTAAGTTAAATAACTTAGCTAAATAAAATGTTAATATTGTATTAAGATGTAAAATTCTTCCAACGCTGATTCCCAACGCTTGTGGAATATACGTAAATGCATATCTTTTTACATTTAATGGCTGTCTATCTGTTTGCACCATTGTTGTATCACCACATTTTTCAGTAAAACGACTAATATATGTTGTCATTTCGGAATAACTTACACCATTATTTTTAAATTGTTCTGTATCACACTGTCTCATCTGAATTCCTTTACTATTATCCACATGAAGAATTTCATTTGAGTAATAGTAAGCTGTATTCATATGTAGCGCTTCATCTGGTGAATTACCAATAGGTATTAATAATGAATATGTAAGCCCAGATATAAAAATAGTTCCTACAAAAATAATGGATATATATTTTGAATTAAAAATTAAATTTTTGAACAAATAAATAACAATAAGTAATATGACAAATAGGATTCCAATCAAATTAAATAGTTTTTGAAAATTATTCAATTCTTTCGTAATTAAAGTTAATTTTGCATGATTCTCTACTTCTTCAATTGCCACATCTGTACTATCACTTTTAATTTCAATATAATTTTTTTCTCCTGATAGAGCAACATTTGAATCAAACATAACACTAACAGGTTCTGCTGTTTTCTCTTTAGAAATAAGCACATCCTTAACCGCTAGTACATTTTTATTTTCATCTAATAAAGATACATTTACTTTAGATTCGTTATCACTATTTGAATTCAAATACAATTTAAATCCTTTTATCGATTTAAAACTTGTATTAAATTCCATGTCATAATTCGATGATAAGTTTGTCAAAGATGTCTCTTCACCACTATATACAGGAACTTCATTCAATCGGCAAATTTTATTTTGATAAAACATGAATGTATTTAATATTACAAATAAAACTAAAATTGTGGTAATACATTTCTTTATATCTATATTTTTTATATATTTACTAATCCTATTTCCCATATTCTCCCTTTTTACCCTTTCGATAATCTCTATACCCTCGAATCATATAAATCAATTTTTTAAATCCATGTTTTTCAAAGACTGTTGCATAAAAGAAACTTTGTTTAGCTTGTCTTTTAACAGCCTCACAATAATCTGGAAAATCATCATGATATAAATCATACAAATAGAAACTATTTCTAACAATATAATATCTTCTCAATGCACTATGATTATCACAGAAGATTTTCTTATTTAAAAAATATTTTATTTCATAATCACCAAGTTCATGATCAAGGAATACAGTGTTGATTTGTTTAATGGTATACCCATGTTTTCGAACATTTAAACCATATTCAAAATCTACACAATCAATGAACATCCATTCTTTAAATCCTTCTACGCATTTGTAAATATCAAGATTAATGATATTTCCACTTGTCATTACTACTAAAGGACTTGTAAATAATTCAGATGGCACTGGATCTGATATCGCAGTTTTGTGAAAAGGAGAATAAATACCGACATTATTTTTATTTATATCGTTATTAATAATATTCTTCATGTTTTTCAAAGCATCCGCCTCAAATTTACTATCTTGATCCATTGTTAATAAACACTTGTAGTTACTATCCAATGCTTTTTTTGCTCCAACATTTAATGCATGCGCAATTCCAGTGTTTTTCAACAACGGAATATATTCAAACTTATCATTTAAAAAGAATTTGGAATTGTCTACGCTCGAATTATCAACCAAATATAAAACATCTAATTCATCTATATATGAAGAAATATTATCTAATACTTTCTGATCTGGATTATATAGAACGACTACACCTGCAAGTTTCATATTCATATCACCTAGTTAATACCTTTCTTGCTAATCTGACAATTCTTGGCGTTCTAATATTTTGAACCATTCTCCAACGTCTAGAATTTAATTTTAGTTTAAGTTCATCTGTAATCTGTTCTTTCATTAAAGTGCCTAATTGATTGTTATCCACAAATAAACGACATAAGTTTTCAATTGATTCATGTGAGGCATTGATTTCATCCGAAGTTTTGTACATATCTTTATATTCTAAACACATTTCAGAAGTAGACTTAATACTATATGAATTAATATTACGAATTCTAGTATTATACTCATCTAGATTTTTCGATATTTCAGAAATCTTTTTTAAAGCATAATTCATATCTTTATTCTCTAAAATCCATCCAAAACCATTTTTTAAAATACGTTCACCAACTGCACCTATATTGTAAGATAGAACAGGAACTCCACATGCAATGGTTTCTGTTAAAGTATAAGAATAGGTCTCAGGCCATATAGAAAGATTACATACTAGATGAATTTTGTTTTCCTTTAGTAATCGAGGCAATTCGTTTCGTTTATATACACCATGATATTCATAGTTAGAATGATTTTTCTTTAATAAATCCGAATGTGCTATACCAAATAAATGAAACTTAATATTTCTGTTCTTACAATGTTTAACAAAATATTCAAGAACTTTACTTCCCTTATGTGGCAACATAACACCTACAAAGGCAACATTAAAAACATCCTTTTCATTTCTTTCAAGTGCTGTATTTCTTTCAAGATCAATTCCATGTTCAATAACTTCGCAATTTATATGTGTGTGCACATTTTCAATAATTTCTTTCGTTGAATTTGATGGTACAATAACTTGATTAAATTTTTGAAGGAATTGTCCCCAATGCACTTGCCAATTTTTTACGATGTTATTTTGTACATCCATCTTATCCTTTAAGCACTTAACACAATCTTTATCCTTCATTTCCATACAATATTCTTTATTCATATAAAGTAAATTAATCGTTGGACAAAGACTATAAAAATCATGAAGAGTGATAATGGATTGAACTTTTTTTTCACGACATACATCTACAACATCAAAATAATGACCAATCATATGGTGTACATGAACGGTAGTAATACCTAGACCATCTATAATTGTTTCTAGCATCTTACGATAAGCTGCATCATAAAAAGAAGGCATCACGTTTTTCTTGAATAAACCTACATCATTACAAACTTCACTGTCTTTAAAATAGGAATGTAGTTTATAAACATCATTTTCTGGAGCTAAAACATGAATATTGAAATCATTTCTTAATCTAGAAATTAAATCCAGACAATGAATTGTTGTTCCACCTACATTACTATTTACATTTGACCAATCATGAATCAAAAATAAAATATTGGATCTATCACGATTTTCAATACCAATTCTCACATTATCGCAAATATCTTTTATTGGAAATTTAGAGCACCATTTTTCAGTGTTTTTAACATACAATGGATATCTCTTTCGTAATATTTTCATATTCGCATTGATCAATTGTTCTTTTTTTTCATTAAAAGACTGACTTTCTTTGTGATATACAATTACACTGTCACATAATAAATGTTTATACCCAAAATCCATACAACGATATGAAAAATCATTTTCTTCCCCATATCCTTTACCGAATGTTTCTTGATCAAATAATCCAACAACATTTAATACATTTCTTCGAATATACATACAAAAGCCATGAGCTGTAGGGATTTGTGGATAACGTCTTAAAGATCGTGAATAGACCATATTGGCGTATTCATCAAAACTCATAGAATCTGGTAATTTATTAGGCTGTAAGCCATTTGGAACAGAAGCCAAAGTGGCATTGTTTGATAAAGCTGTAACTGTCGCAACATCATCTTGTGAGTATGCACACTTTTCCATTTCTTCAAGCCAAAAATCAGATACTTCCGTATCACTGTTTAACAAAATAACATCACTATCTGAATATTCCATTCCTTTGTTTACAGTTCCTACAAAGCCTAGATTGATTTCATTATCTAATACAATAATATTTAATGATGCATATTGATTTTTGAATGAATTTAATAAACTTAAAATATTCTCATCTGTACTTTTGTCATTAATCAAAATAAGCCTGTTTTTTGTTAAATCCGTATGCTTAATAATGCTATTGATACATTCTTCAACGGCTTTATATGCATTATATATAGGTACAATAATATCTACCATATTCTATCTCCTTAAAAATTATAGTTGTTCAGCAAATCCTTTTTCTAATTTTTTGAAAATTATATATCCAACAATTAATACTACAACACTAAACAAAGTCACAATTAAAAGTCCTGACATCTCAGGCCATTGATGATACAAGAAACCATCTCTGTATGCATTCATAATTGTAGTTAAAGGGTTTAATTGGATTAATTTTCCTAATATTCCAGCATCATTAAATTGCGATAAAGCATATAAAATGGGTGTTCCATAAAATAACATATTAATGATAAAAGTAACAATATATTCTAGATCTTGAATATATACATCAACAGATGAAAGAATAAATACGATTCCCATACATAAAATAGATTGAATAATCGCAATAACTGGAATTATCAAAATATGAATTGAAATACCTACGCCAAAAGCTAAACAGAATAAAACTACAATAATACAAGAAATAAAGAAGTTGATTAATCCACTTAATACTTGCGATATAACAAGTATTTCTCTAGGAAAATAAACCTTTTTAATAATACCTTGATTCGTTTTTATACAAGTTGTACCTGTTGTAACAACCGTGGCAAAAAAAGTCCAAGGAATAATTCCTGTAACTAGATAAACAATGTAATTAGGAATGGTTGCACCACGCATTAAATAAGGGAATACAATATAGTAAACAACAACTTGTAACAACGGATTCAAGAAAGACCAAAGCACACCTAAAAAAGATCCTTTGTACTTTCCTCGAATATCTTTTTTTATATTTGTTTTTAATAATTCTCTATAATCATATATATTCTTAAAAACTTGCATTACGCCACCTCATTTAACACCTTAAACTGACATTCCTTTTCGTCTAAGATATTTCCCTTTTTATCCATATACTGAACTTTTAATTTATGTTCTCCTACCCCTAAATCGTTTAGATTTCTATAGAAAATCCAACCAATTTTGTTTTCATCAATAAAACCAGCATAGATTTCTTTATAAACTTCATATACGTCTGTTCTTTTACAAAGTTCATATTCTACAGCTTCATTATCAAGCGTAATAATCAAATCAGCAGCTTCATCATCTGTAAGTGCCCAACCATCAAATTTAATTTTATTATCTGATAATTCCAACTTTGAAAAATCTCTAGGATGGTCAATCGTGATCGCAGCTCTACCTTTTCCATCGCCAGATTCAAGAGCTTTCATACGTTCTTCTTTATGATCCTTAGCAACTTGCTCTAAATACTCATCAATAACATATACAGGATCGCCATCCAAACGCACTTCACCTTTATAAAGCCAAATGGCTCTATGGCATAATTTCTTCACTACATCCAAAGTATGGGTAACAATAACAATGGTCTTCCCTTTTCTTTTTAATTCTTCTAATTTTCTATAACATTTTTCCTGGAAATGCTGATCTCCAACTGCAAGAATTTCATCAATCAATAATATATCCGCATCTACGTTAATAGCTACAGAAAAAGCTAAACGCATATACATACCAGATGAATATGTACGTACTGGATTATCAATAAACTCACCTAATTCAGAAAACTCGATAATCTCATCTATTCTTTCTTCAATATCTTTTCTCGTTAAACCAAAAATAGATGCATTAAAATAAATATTTTCACGTCCTGTAAAATCTTGGTGAAATCCAGCACCTAATTCTAGTAAAGATGTTAGCTTTCCATCCGTTTTAATTTCTCCATTATTTGGAAAAATAATCTTTGTCATTAATTTTAACAAAGTAGATTTACCACTACCATTTGTTCCAATTAACGCTACTGTTTCACCTTTTCGAATATTTAAATTTATGTCATTAAGGACTTGATGTCGTTCAACTTTATGACGTTTCCAATACAATAGCTTATCTTTTAATGTATTTGACTTATCATAATCTATTTTAAAATACTTAGACATATTTCTAACTTCTATCGCGTTACGACTATCCATTTTCGTACCTCACTATTCTACAAATTAAAATTATACCATTTAAATGTCAATCTACAAAATTACAACATTAATTTTCGCATACAAAAAGACAAGCTTCCTTTGTGATTCGAATAGATCCCTCTTGTTTTATTCGACTTTCTACAAATTCAAAAAAATCTTCATAATGCTCTAAAAGTATTTCTTGATTGCCATGGCAACTTAATATATAATCCACAATTGCTTTCGCATCATCAATATCTAAATAATCTTTATATATATGACATTTAACCGTTTTAAAGAATTGTTTTAAAATGGATTCTCCATTTTCTAAACCAAATTTATGGTATAAAGGTTGTTCAGATAAATATATATTTGAATTGAATTCTTTCACCAATTCATTAATTTCACGCATGTGGTTTTTACTATAGGTTGTTGAGTAAAACACTCCATTTTCTTTTAAAACGCGTTGAATTTCTGAAAGACCTTGATTTAAATCATTCAAGTAAAACAACACATGATTCGCAATCACTGCATCAAAGAAATTTGTTTTGAAAGGAATATTTTCACAATTTACTGCAAAATAACTAAAATTATCGTTTAGATTTTGTTTAGCATCTTCTAACATACCATCCGAAATATCTGTTAAAAATATTTCACGGTTACGAATATCTTTTCTTTTATTCTTCCATAACTGTCCATTTCCGCAACCCACTTCTAATAAACTATTTATTTTACTAAAATCAATATTGTCATATAGCCAATCAAACCATTTAACTGGATTTGTGGAGAATTTCTCGTGTAGTTCAATACGAACATTTAAGTTATTGGCATTTTTGTATTGTTCAGCCAATGAATCCTGCTTAGATAATAAGTGTATTGTTTCCATTAAATGATCTAGAGAATTCGAATCATTTTTTAACAATCTCGAAGTATAACTCAACGAATCATAAATCTTTGTATAATATGATATTTTTTGTTTAACTAATTTCTTTTGCACTTCTAATGATTTTTCTATTTCAGTATTATCATGAATTAAATAACGTATTTCGTCCAATGAAAATCCTAATGATTTAAATAACAATATTTTTTGAAGTAATATTAAATCATCATCCGAATATAATCGATATGAATTTTCTTCATTTTTCTTTGGTTTTAGTAAACCAATTTTATCATAATAACGTAATGTACGTTCTGTTACTCCTGCTTTGCCAGCAAATTTTCCTGTTGTATAAAAATTCATTATTATCACACCCATTTACTTGATATTTCTATTATATTATTTTTAACTAGAATAATATACACATAAGGGAGAAGCTAACGCTTCCCCCTTATACTATTTTTAATTACCTCCATAATAAATCTCTGAACCTTCTTCATCAATTGGGGCTTCTGTCATTAAACCATATTGAATCTGAGCTTCAATTTCCTCTTCAGAAAGAGTTCCTACAGGAACATCATCATCCGCTTCTACAGTATCACTTGATTGACCATCTAATACAGCCTGAATCTTATCATGTGCAATATTAATATATGAATCATATAAGATTACAACACTGACTTCATTACCCAGTTCAGCACTCATTCTTAAATCATTATCTCCTTTTAATACATATTGTTCAAACTTCCAGCTTGGTTTTGCTTGAATTTGATATTTAATAAAAGAAGTAATTTCCTGTGTAGTCATATTTGTATCAAAAGCACCGATCAAGGCTTTTAATAAACTTGTATAATTCTTAATAATTTCCGGTGAAGTAGCCTTTTTAAACATAGCCTGTAATACTTGTTGCTGGTTACGAGCACGCTGTAAATCTCCATCAAGATATGCTTTTCTTTCACGAGAATATGCCAAGGCACGTTTACCATCTAAGTGATTTTCGCCTTCATGCACTCCTTCTAAGTTACTATTTGTATAGAATTTAGAAACAGCCATTCCTTCTGGTACAGTTACATCAACTCCACCGAGTGCATCCACAATATCAATCATACTTGTAAAGTTCACACGATATACATAGTTAATGTCAATATCCAACATATTCTCAATTGTATCCTTTGTCGTATCCACTCCATAAATACCTGTATGTGTTAGTTTATCATATACACCATAGTTACATGCATAATCATTACATACTTCTTTTACATAAGAGTCACGAGGAATACTCGTTAATAAAATCGTTGAAGTGACTGGATTAATCGTCACAAGCATATCAACATCCGATCTTGAGTTTTCGTCTAATGAACCAAACGAATCATTACCACTAATCAAAATATTAAATGGTTTAGATGTAATATCTGAAACAGCTAAAGAAGAACTATTTTCTTTTGTATAATATACTGTTTTATGAATGACTTTCGTATCATTATTAAAGTTTGTATAATCCTCTAAATCACAAACATTTGAACGATACGCTTCATTTAATACAATCGCATCCACTTCACCATCATATAAAGCTTTTAGCATGCCTAACATATTGTCATATGTCTTTTTTGTATATGCCACATTGTTCTTTTTTAAATCATTAAGACTTTTCTTTGTTGCTTCCTTACCAATAGTTTTTAATACCCCAAGCTTAGAGCCTTCCAAACTGTTGACATTTTCTAAGCCACTCGAATTCAACACAACAACGGAAACCGTATTTTTTGCCTTATTCCCTTGATCTGTAACTGTCTCTAATGTTGTATTTGTCGAATACAAATAATAGTTCCCTAATCCATATACAGCACTCAACACAACTACCATCAAAGAACATAAAATTTTTGATACCAACCCATGCGTAGAAAAGTTAATCAACAAGACAAATATCATTGTTAATAAAATTAAAACTAATATAATCGGAATTAAAATATTATCTGGTAAAATTTGTAGTTTAAATATTTGGTAGATTAAACCACCTGTAAAAACAACTAGTATAACAGAAAGAATTATCGCAAATATCATAAATCCAATAGATTTTTTATTTTCTTGTCTACTCATAAAATTCCTCCTGATTTATCTAGTGTTTCAAAAAATATTTCTTTCGTGAAATACGTATTGTATAAGTTACGAATATGATTTCTTCGCTTCAATTGTACATCTTCATTTTCTTTACATACAACTTCAGCAATCTGTTTATAATTCTCATCATCAATATTCATACCTATATCCCATAGCTCACATAAATTCTTTAAATCCCCATTTACAGAATTTATAATTGGAATCTGACCACACATATAATCCAAAGACTCCTTGTTTAAGCCACCATATTTCTTCATATTCAAAGCATACTGACATTGATCAAAGACTTCCTGCATTCTTGCTTGAGTCTCTAACTTTTTATGATCAACAACATTTGCCCCCACACTTAAAACATCTTGGATAAAACTATCTTTTTGCTTCCAGTCTCCTATGATATGTAGCACACACGGTTTAAATGAACAACATTCTCTTAAAAAAGAAAGAATCAAGTAATTATCCACCTTGTCGTGTCTTACTATACAAAAAGATATTTCATCCTTCATTAATTCAGGACTGGATGGCACACAATTCTGACCATTTATTGGATATAACAATATAGCCCCATGAATGTACCCCCTATACAATTCATTACTACAAAACAATACATCCGCCTGACTTAAATACTTTTGATGTAAAGAATCTGAATATTCACATACATCAAAAATCAATTTCATATTATTATTTTTTCTTTTTAATACTCCTAGTTCTTTGATAAGCAAGTCAAACAATGTTTCACAATATACAATATCTGGATTCAAATCCATCACAGTATTTCTAATTTTCTTAGAAACATTCATTTGAGTAAACCACGACTGCACAGATTTTTTTTCTAAAGTAATATTTTTAACTTCATACCCCCTAGAAGTGTAATATTCCTTTATAAAATCCATACGCAACGAATGAACCGCACTAATAATTGTGACTAACATAATTGACTCCCTTGTCTTAAGTTTGATTTAGCCTTTTAACTATCCCCAGTTAAAACTAATGATATATAAAAGTCATACTGACTTTATTCCCAATATTTATCTTTCCCTTTGTAGAAATATTTTCTACGCTAAAAAGTATAACACATCCTACCCCACGAAACAAAATAAATTAGCTATTCAAACTTCCCTAAATGATTTAATTTTGCGTCTTGAATGCCTTTTTTTATCATTTTTAACTTTTCTTTTCGATTCTTTTCAAAAAGAATCATTTTAATTAAACTACCAAAAATCTCCCTATGATACTCCTTTTTAAAGAATTTCTTATCTACATAGTGATATAAATAGTACGAATTTCTATATCGATAATAATATCGGATTGGCGAATGATTTAACGCATAAAAAGTTTTCCCTAAAAATTTTATCTCAATCGGATTTCCAATTGTATGTAAAATACAATATCCAGGCAAATATCCTATCTTTAGATTTGCCTGTTTAAATCTATATCCCAAATCAAAATCTACATAATCAATAAATAAAGATTCATTCATTTGACCCACTTTATAAAAATCCCGAATATTCACAAAATTTCCTGAAGTGATCCAATAAGGTACATCTTTTATTTCTTGATCATAACTGACTTTATTTACATCCAAACCAATCAAAGAATATTCATCCTTATATTTTTCAATCAAACTATAAATCTTTTCAAATTCTTTTGTAGGAAATTGACTATCCTGATCCATAGTCAACACAAAATCCATTCCCTTTGAATTTAAATATTCAACACCTGCATTAATGGCAGCCGCAATTCCTTGGTTGCCATGCATTGAAATATATACAAATGATGGATTATCTTCAAAATACTTTGAAAATTCATTGATTGAATCTGAATTGTCAACTACAACACAAACATCAAATAAGCTAGAATATGTTTCTATATTAGAAATCACACTTGAATCCGGATTATATAGTACTGTACATGAACCAATTTTAATCATGCCAACCCACCTGTTTCCATCTTACAATTAACTGCCAAATAAAATATAAACGATTCGAAATCATTTTCTTTAATGGATGATGATGTAATGAAGATGTATTTTCGCCATGTCTTCTATATTTTAAATACGGTTCATAAATAAACACAGTATCTCCCATGCATTCTGCAACCAAGCCAATCCACCAATCATGCATCTCAATATGGTCTGGAAAAGGATAACTCTTTTCAAATACATTCTTTCTAAATGCCATACAACATCCAATAAATGCATTTTTATATAAATTATGTAATAGTCCTGGCTTCCCATTCTTTAATTTAAAAAATGAATCTTGAACTCTATTTAAATTACCATCTACAATTTCGGCATCATGAACAACGCATAAAGTATTTTTATTTTTAAATTCCTTTAGAACTCGATCAACCTTTCCTTCTACCCAAATGTCATCCTGATCACTTAAAAATAAGATATCACCCTTCGCATGTTTTAACGCATTCTCAAAATTCTTTTGAACCCCACACTTAGGACCATTCACTAAATGAATGTTTTTATATTGATTTTGATATTCCTGGACAATCGTTCTTGTCAAATCACTCGAACCATCATCTGAAACAATCAACTCATCACTACTTTGAATTTGTTTTAAAATAGAGTCCAATTGTTCTTTTAAATACTTCTCACCATTATATGTGGCCATGCACACTGAAATCATAATTGGCTCCTTTCTATAATTTAATAGTGCCAAAAACTTAATATTTTGACACTATTATTACATTAAAAATTATTTTCTTCTAAGAAATCTGTAACACGTTTAACATATTGAGCACATAACTCATCTGTTTTCGCTTCCACCA
>ULYY01055434.1_pt1 | contig 63194 bp, 46 predicted proteins | sample 1962601 | NCBI WGS metagenome assembly ULYY01 (sample SAMEA4835875, study PRJEB28245) | human gut metagenome | biome: gut microbiome; material: fecal sample | place: Denmark | collected 2008 | reverse complement strand
ACTGTTATACACCAACTATTATCCAGACTTATGACACACCCTCTTACAGGAAGTGGATAATGCAACAACCCCAATGCCAATGAACGAACATTGCTTGAAATAAAACAGGAAGCCTTTTGTCGTATCTTTGCCGATAGTTACCAAATGGTGAACAGCGGGGTGAACACTTGCCCCAAGCATTCACCTTTTCGGCTCTGGGGTGAACCCTAGTAAAAAGAACTTTGTATATACAGCGCATGCTAGAAATATAAGAATCTCTATTATAATGGGTTATGGGGTGTTTTTAACACATTATTAACGCTAAAGGTTGGCATCGGGGTTCACCCTTCACCGACTTCATCGCCAAGAGCAGAGGATGACTATTCGCAGCAGGATACCGCCCCCGACCTGCCCTTCTACGGGTGGGTAGGGTAAGTAAGGGGAGAGTACTTTCTAAGAGTTTCCTTATGTAAAGGTTCGTTTACTATAGGAAAGATATAGTATATATATAGACTCCCAGAAAAAGCGATTTCCTACTCACCCTAGTTACCCCCCGGCAGTAAACAAGATAGTTACGATGCCTAAGTATCATGGTTACGATGCCTAAGTATCATATTTACGGATGGTATTTAAGTCGCACACGGATCTTCTTCGTTGCAAGCGACGGTACTCACTAAGCCTCACAGCCAAAACTCCGAAGGAGCCAAAATCCGTGAGATCCGTGTGCGAAAATTCAACTTTCTTCTACAATTTCCAACAAGTTTCTGCTTATCGTAAATCAATCCTCGCTGAGGAGTTTCTTGATTTCCTCATCAGTCTTGGTGAGTTTGTCTTTACAGAGTTTCACCAAAGTTTTGGCACGTTTCAACTGCTCGGAGAGCTGATCAATATCAAGTTCATCATTCTCCATTCTTTCTACGATTTCTTCAAGCTCTCTTACGGCTTGTTCGTATTTCATGTCTTCTTTTTCCATAATCCTATTTTAGTTAAGAGTTAATAGTTTATAGCGGCTTCGCCGTTTAGCCAGATAGGTATAAACTATTAACTATAAATTATAAACTATTATTCAACTTTTGCCTTCACGCTGCCCTCGGCAAACCTCGTTTCGATGATGTCGCCAGACTTCAGTTGCGAGGCAGAACGGATACTTTTGCCATCTTTCAGCGTGATGCTGTAGCCACGTTTCAGCAACAATTCGGGGTCTTGTGCCTGGATGCGCTGGGAAAGAAGCTGCAGACGATGACTCTCGTTGAGCATCTTCCTTTCCAATATCGGCAGAATATTCTGAGAAAGAATCTCGAAATGGCGCTGGGCTTCCGATAGTTTCGACTGGACATTTGTGCTTAAACGGCTCATCAAGCGGTCGAGATAGGCTCCCTGCTTCGTCTTCACCAGCGAAAACTGAACAGGAATCGTGTTGTTTAATCTGTCGAGCCTCATCTTCTCCACCTGCAGACGGTGCTTCACATTCTGCACGATAGCCTCTTGCGCATTCACCACACGGGCATAAACCTCAGTAAGATGATTAACGAGGAAGGCGGCAGCGGCTGTCGGTGTCTTTACACGCTGGAAAGAAATCATATCCAGCACACTCTCGTCCCTTTCATGTCCTATTCCCGTGATGATAGGCAGCGGGAAGTTTGCCACATTCTCGGCAAGCGCCAGGGTGTCGAAACCCGAGAGATCGCTCGTAGCGCCACCGCCTCGGATGATGACTACGCAGTCAAACTGTTCCCATTCGGCATTGATACTGTCGAGGGCAGCTATCACACTCTGCTCTACCCCCTCGCCCTGCATCGTAGCCGGAAAGAGGCGGGTTTGAAACTGCAGACCATAATCGTTATCGGCAAGCTGGTTGCAGAAATCACCATAACCTGCTGCCGTAGCGCTGGAAATGACGGCGATGCGCTGGCAGAACATCGGGAGCACCAACTCCTTCTGCAGTTCGAATACGCCCTCTGCTTTCAGCGTATTGATGATTTCCAGCCGCTTGCGCGCCATATCGCCCATCGTATAGTTAGGGTCAATATCATCTACTATCCAGGAGAAGCCATAGTTCTCATGAAACTGCGCGTGTACCTTGAGCAGTACTTTCATTCCGGCATGAATGCGCTGTCCGGTGATGCGCTCGAAATTCGGTTTGATGAACATCCATCGGTTTCGCCAGCAGGAGGCATGCGCCTTGGCAATGGGCGTATTAGACCGCTCATCCTTCTCGATGAGTTCCAGATAGCAGTGCCCGCCGTAGCCCTCGCGAGCCTCAGAGAGTTCCGCTTCCACCCAATAGCTGTCGGGCAAGGACATCGAAATGACCTCACGGACCATGGAGTTTAATTCAAAAAGTGATAATCGAAGTCGTTCCATGCTGTTTACTGTTTAAAGTTTATAGTTGAAAGTTTATAGCTAGCAGAGCAAGTTTGCCCTATTAACTATAAACTATCAACTATTAACTACTTGATCGCTTTTCCCGTCTGATAAGCCTTCCAGAAATCAGGCACACCATATCCGAATACATTATCGGGATGATGCTGATTATTACCAGCCAATCTCACGAGTTTCATAATCTGCTTAGCCGTCTTCTGAGGCAAAGCCTGCCAGAGACACGCTACCATTCCGGCAATGAGCGGAGATGAGAAAGACGTTCCGTTATCATTGATGATATTTCCACGGCCCGTAATCACACAGGTAGGACTTCCGTAAGCCATCACATCAGGCTTGATTCTGCCGTCAGCAGTAGGTCCCACGGCACTGAAAGCCGCATTCTCGCCCATTTCGTTTACGCTGCCCACAGTAAGGATATTGCGTGCATCGGCAGGGAAATTGATTTTCTTCCAGCTTCCCATTCCGTCGTTTCCTGCAGAATTGACACAGATGATTCCCTTGTCAGCACACATCGAAGCGGTGCGGGAGATGAGGGTAGAATTACCGTCCTGCTCATAATAATGATGGTTGGTAGACGCATCATCGAAGCCATGATAGCCTAACGAAGAGTTGATGACATCCACGCCGCAACTATCAGCATATTCAGCCGCAAAAGCCCAGTAATCCTCTTCTGCCAGACTCTCTGTGCGCTCATCTTCACAGCGCACCAGCAGATATTGAGCCTCAGGTGCCACCCCCACGAATCTTTCGGGTTCGTTGGCAGCCATCGTAGAAAGCACCATCGTTCCATGCTCCATCTCGGCGAAAATATTCTTGGATTGAGGAACCACAAAGTCCCTAATGCCCGCCAATCTGATATTATGCAGCGCCGGAATCTTATCCACATTCATGAATCCGCCGTCGAAGACAGCAATCATCATTTCTTTGCCCAAATGTCCGGTTCTATGCAGCCGCTTGCCGTTGAGCGACTGGATCTGCGCATCGGCAGCACCATATTCGCCTACTCCACCAGTCCAATCGTTCAATCCCCTGCGAACGCTACTTCTGACGCGCTGACTGACAGAATCGGGAGCAGAGAAGACCTTCATCTTCCGGGTGATGAAATCGAGTTCATCCAGTTTCCGTAGTTCCTTCTCCTTATGAATGCGGACCAGCAGGGTATTGTTCCACTTGCTTTTGCCCACAATCTCGATGCCTGCCTCGCTTACAGCCTGCTCATAAGCAGGAGCCACAGGCAGATCGGTAACATCGATGGGCAGATTCTGCCTCTTTCTGCGCTCTATGGAACGGGGAGAGAGAAAATCTGCAGGGCGACTTACCGAGAAGGGAGTGTGACTGAGGTCTTTGTCTCTGAGATAAAGACGATACATCATACACTTGCCTCCCGGATACGACACCATATCGGTTTCGGCGATGCGGGGCAACCGCATCAGTTGCTCAAAATTGCTAACCCTGTCTTCGCGAGCAAACAAAGAAAGAGCGGTCATTAAAAATGCATAAAGCATCAAAAATTTTTTCATCATTATATCGGTAGTCCGGTTTGTTATTGTCGTTGCTGCAATATTTTGTATTGCATTTGTTAATGAGTTGAATTGTTTATTCTGAAGTGCAAAAGTACAGAAATTGTACGAAAACACCAAAGGAAAAGGGAAGTTTTTATCATGAAATGCAAGTTTTTCTCATATATATAATAAGGTATCAGATATTTTTTGTACTTTTGCAGACAAGTAGCCGCTGCAATTGCATTCTGAAAAAAGCAGGGCGAGCGGCTATGAGGAAAAAACAGATATAAATGGAAAATAAACAAGCGACATTAGAATTAGGTACGAAGCCGGTGGGCAAGCTGCTCGTTCAGTATGCCTTGCCAGCGATGATTGCGATGACCGCCGCCTCACTCTACAACATCGTTGACCGAGTATTCATCGGTCAGGGTGTGGGAGCCATGGCCATTTCAGGTCTCGCCATCACCTTCCCCTTCATGAACCTCACCGCCGCTTTCGGAGCCGGTGTGGGCGTAGGAGCATCTACTGCCATCAGCGTGAAGCTGGGACAAAAAGACTATGCCACAGCGCAAAACATTCTGGGTAACACAATTTCTCTGAATCTCATCATCGGTATCGGATTGAGCATCATCTGTCTGCTCTTCCTCGACCCTATCCTGAGATTCTTCGGAGCCAGCGACCAGACGCTCATCTATGCCCATGAGTATATGGTCATCATCCTGCTGGGCAATGTGGTGAGCCACATGTATTTCGGTATGAATGCTCTGCTCCGAGCAGCGAGCAAACCCAAGCAGGCGATGTTTGCCACCATCTTTACGGTGATGATGAACGTGATACTCGATGCGCTCTTCATCCTCGTCTTCAAATGGGGAATACAGGGAGCCGCCATCGCCACCATCCTTTCGCAGTTGATGGCGCTGATGTGGCAAATCAAGCTCTTCAGCAACAAGAATGAGCTGCTCCACTTCAAGAAAGGCATCTACAAACTGAAGAGGAAACTCGTGGATAATATCCTTGCCATCGGCATTTCGCCTTTTCTGATGAACGTGTGCGCCTGCATCATCGTCATCTTCATCAACAACCAGCTGGTGCGGTTCGGAGGCGACCTCTCCGTGGGAGCCTACGGAATAGCCAATGGTATTGCGATGGTGTTCGTGATGTTCGTGTTTGGCGTAAATCAGGGAATGCAGCCTATAGCCGGATACAACTATGGAGCCCAGAAACTGGACCGACTGATTCGCGTACTGAACCTGAGCATCATTGCCGCCACCGCCATCATGGTAACGGGCTGGCTGATAGCGATGTTCCTGCCTTACTACTGCGCACGACTGTTTACAACCGATAAGCAACTGATAGACTTGGGCATTAAGGCGATCAGAGTAGTGATGTTCTGCTTCCCGGTCATCGGGTTCCAGATGGTTATCACCAACTTCTTCCAGTGCATCGGAAAGGTGAAGATCAGTATCTTCCTCTCCTTGTCGAGACAGTTGCTCATCCTTCTGCCGCTCCTGGCTTTCCTGCCGATGATATGGGACATTGATGGTGTATGGTACAGTATGCCTATCTCCGACTTCTCAGCCGCAGTCATCGCTGCCATCGTAATGTCATGGTACATGAACAAGTTGAAAAGACAACATAAAGAAAATATGAAAGTTAACGGTTAATGGTTAACAGTTAACAGCTAATTTTTTAAGCTTATGAATAAGATTATCATAAACGTAGGTCGCCAGATAGGTAGCGGCGGGCATATCATCGCCGAGAAGCTGGCGGAGGATTTCGGTTGCAAATGTTACGACCGTGAGCTGCTGAATCTTGCCGCCAAGGAGAGTGGATTCTCTGAGAAATTCTTCGAGCAGAACGATGAGCAGAAGGGATTCTTCAAGTCTCTCTTCCATACCCATCTGCCCTTCCTGAGCGATAACAATTTCTATCACAACGACTTCTCGCAGGAAGGTCTGTACAAGTTCCAGAGCGACGCTATCAGAAAGGCTGCCAATGAGGGCAACTGCGTGTTCGTGGGCAGAACCGCCGACTATGTGCTGCGTGATTACAAGAATGTGATTAATATCTTCATCACCGCCAATATCGACGACCGCATTAAGGCAGTGTGCAAGCGAAAGGACATCGACAGAGCCTCCGCCCGCAAGTTCATCGAAAGCCACGAGGAGCAGCGCGCCTCTTACTACGATTACTATACAGGCAAGAAGTGGGGACACAGCGAGAGCTACGACCTCTGCATCAACAGCAGCCATCTGGGAATCGAAGAAACAGAGAAGTTTATCGCAGAATTTATCAGAAAGAAGTTCGGACTTAGTGATTAATTAGTAGTGATTAGGGATTAATTTTAGGGACATAAAATATAAAACATCATATAAATGAAGAAGATTATGCTTTTGGGCTCAGGCGAACTGGGCAAAGAATTTACCATCGCCGCAAAGCGAGCAGGACAGTACGTCATCGCTTGCGACAAGTATGACAATGCACCAGCCATGCAGGTAGCCGACGAGCGAGAAGTGTTCTCGATGCTCGATGGCGACGCATTGACCGCAGTGGTAGAGAAACATCACCCAGACATCATCGTGCCTGAGATTGAAGCTATCCGCACCGAGCGACTCTTCGACTTCGAGAAGGAGGGCATCCAGGTTGTGCCTTCTGCCCGTGCCGTAAACTACACCATGAACCGCCGTGCCATCCGCGACCTTGCCGCCAAGGAACTGGGTCTGCGCACCGCCAAGTATTTCTATGCCAAGACCTTCGAGGAGTTTAAGAACGCTGCCGATGAAATCGGTTTCCCATGCGTAGTGAAACCTCTGATGAGTTCAAGCGGCCATGGTCAGAGCTATGTTCACAACGATGATGAACTGAAGGAGGCTTACAAGGAAGCAATGGAAGAAGGTCGTGGCGACGTGAAGGAAGTAATCATCGAGGAATTTATCGACTTCGATTCTGAGTTCACCCTGCTCACCGTCACCCAGAAAGACGGTCCTACCCTCTTCTGTCCACCTATCGGCCATGTACAGAAGGGCGGCGACTACCGCGAGAGTTGGCAGCCATTCCAGATTTCTGAAGAGGCTTTGAAGAAGGCTGAGCACATTGCCGGCGAAGTAACCAAGGCATTGACAGGTGCCGGTCTCTGGGGCGTAGAGTTCTTCCTGAGCAAGCAGGGCGAGGTTATCTTCTCAGAGTTGAGTCCTCGTCCACACGATACAGGTATGGTAACCCTCGGTCACACCACCAACCTGAGCGAGTTTGAGCTCCACTTCCGTGCCGTGATGGGCTTGCCTATCGCCGGAATCCATCTGGAGCACATCGGCTGTTCTGCCGTCATCCTCTCGCCAGAGGAAAGCACCGAGCCATTAAACTACAATATGCTCGATGCCCTGAAGGAAGACCACACCCGCATCCGTATCTTCGGCAAGCCAGAGGCTCACGTAGGCCGTCGCATGGGCGTCGTACTCTGCTACGGCGAAAAGGGCGATGACCTCAACCAGCTCCGCGACAAGGCAAAGCGTCTGGCAAAGACTGTATTGGGAACCGACCCATACATGAAGAAATAGACATGAAAGAATTAGGAAGAATTATCACATTACCCAAGATATTCGACCCAAGAGGCAACCTGACAGTGGCAGAGGGAGAGACGCATATTCCCTTTGCCATTGCCCGTACCTACTGGACCTATGATGTTCCGGGCGGAGAAAGTCGCGGTGGCCATGCTCACAAGAAATGCCAGGAATTCATCATAGCAGCCAGCGGTTCCTTTTCGGTAACACTGGATAATGGAGAACAGAAGAAGACCTATCATCTCAACCACCCTTGGGAGGGACTGTTCGTAGATGTCAATATCTGGCGAACACTGGATGATTTCTCTTCCGGCTCATTGTGTCTGGTTCTGGCTTCCCACAAGTTTGAGGAAGAAGACTACATACGCGAATATGACGAATACCTCAGATTCATCAGTTCATCCCAAAGTCCTAGTCTCTCAAAGACCGAGAATCAATAACGCTAAAAATCATGTTTGAGATCAGAAAATACACCGATGCAGACAAGGAGGCGTGGAATGCTTTTGTAGACCAGTCACGCAACGCCACCTTCCTTCTCAACCGCTCCTACATGGATTATCACAGCGACCGTTTCCATGACCATTCGCTCATGATTTTCCACAACAACAAGCTCTATGCCTTGCTCCCTGCCAATGAGGACGGAGATATTTTCTATTCTCATCAGGGACTCACCTATGCCGGACTGCTCACTACCGGACACGCCTCAGCAGAAAATATCTGTCAGGTTTTCGTTGCCATCAACACATACCTGAAGCAGGCAGGTTTCCGGAAGTGCATCTACAAACCGATACCCTGGATTTACCAGCAACTGCCAGCTGAAGAAGACCTCTATGCCCTCTTCAAGGAATGCCGGGCGCAAATCTGCGCCAGAAACATTGCGGCTGTCATCGACCTGAAGCATCCGCTGAAATGGTATAATATCAGAAAATCGGGCGCAAGGAAAGCCCTGGAAAAAGGAATCTTCATTGAAGAAAGTGAGGATTACGAAACGTTCTGGAGCATCTTAACCGAAAACCTGATGAACACCTATCAGGCTCATCCTGTTCATACCTTGCAAGAGATGAGCAGACTGAAAACATCTTTCCCTGACAATATCAAACTGTATGTTGCCCGAGAAGAATCTGGCAAGATGCTAGGCGGAACCGTTCTGTACATCAGCAGAAAAGTGGTTCACACGCAGTATATTTCCGCATCAGAAGAGGGAAAAAAGGCGCATGCACTCGATGCTTTGTTTCTGAATCTCATTAATATAAGGTATAAGGATTTTGATTATTTCGATTTCGGAACATCTAATGAAGAAGGAGGAAAGGTGCTCAACACCAGCCTCATCTACCAGAAAGAAGGTTTCGGAGGAAGAGGCGTGGTTTACGACACCTATGAATGGACAGTATAAAGAGAAATCCCGAAGTTCACACGATAGTGAGTTTCGGGATTTCTGCCTTTTACAAGAGTATAACTGTCACACCACGAGCAGCTTGCGCACCCATAACCAGAGCCTGCTCGATATCGGCAGTCTTGGAAGGACCACTGATGAAAGTACCGAAATTGTACTTCGGATCCATCTCAATACGGGCATAAGCCTCATGCATATTGTTCACAATCTTCTCTTTTTCGAGGAATATCACAAGGTATTCCGAGATGAAAAGCACCGCTTTCTCCTTCATGGTCTGAGGAATCCAGACGCAGCCATTCTCGGCAACACCCACTTCACCACGAACAATACCCACATCAGTACCATTCAGGTCATTAGCCTCAGTCACCGTATCAGGATTCTTCTGGGCAATCGTGATTTCTGGCAGATGAGAGGCAAAGACCTTGGCTTCCGGATAAGCCTTCTTCACCAGCTCATCCAGACTCTCACCCTCCTTCGCTTCTATCACATGGCCACCTACCGATTCCGTCATCTCAATAAACTGTTTCAGCGTATCCTCATACTGGATACCCTTCACATCTACGGCAGGCATATCGAATTGAACATGCGTATTCTTGCGCAACTTGTTCAGGAAATCTTCTTTCTTCATTTTACTTTTCCCTCCTTCCATAATTGATGAAAACTCTTCTTGGCAAACTCAGGCATGGCGTGACCGATACCCCAGGCATTCCAATTGCTGAAGTGCGTACAGCATTCAGGAACCAGATTGACAAGCGGAGCAAACTTCAGGGCTGTGGTGTAGAGCGCAGGACGGTCGAAGAGATACTTCATACCATTCGACATCGCCTTCTTCACAGGATCTGCCTTGCCCAACTTCTCCAGACTCTGGCGCCATACGTAAATCTGCGAACCTGGTCCTACCTTGGAAGGACAGACATTGTCGCAAGACAAGCACAAGGTGCAGGCAGAAACATTGTCGCTGTACTTCTGAGGATTCTTCAGCATACCCAGGTTCACACCAATAGGACCCGGTATAAAATAGGTGTAACTGTAACCGCCTGAACGACGATAAACCGGACAGGTATTCATGCAGGCTCCGCAACGCATACATTTCAAAGTCTGCCAGTGGTCCTTATCGGCGAGAATATCGCTTCTGCCATTATCCACCAGCACCACATGCATCTCGGCACCCGGACGAGCCTGGCGGAAATGAGAAGTGAAGGCGGTGGTAGGCTGACCGGTTCCGCAGCGGCAAAGCAGACGCTGGAATACAGCCAATGACTTATAATCAGGAACCAGTTTCTCAATACCCATCGCTACGATATGGAGCTTAGGCATGGAAGTAGTCATATCCGCATTACCCTCGTTGGTGCAAACCACGCAATCGCCGGTAGCAGCCACACCGAAGTTACATCCGGTCATACCTGCTCCAGCTTCCATAAACTGGTCGCGGAGATGATGACGGGCACAGCGGGTCAGGTAAGTAGGATCGTAGTTGCCGATATCCTTGGAGATACCCTTCTCCTCGAACATCTTACCTACCTCCTCACGCTTCAGGTGGATGGCAGGCATCACGATATGGCTAGGCTTCTGACCCAGAAGCTGGATGATGCGCTCACCCAGGTCTGTCTCTACCACGTCAATGCCGTGCTGCTCCAGATAAGGATTCATCTCGCACTCCTCGGTGAGCATCGACTTCGACTTCACCATCTTCTTCACGTTATGGTCTTTCAGAATACCGAGCACAATCTCATTGAATTCCTGCGCATCCTTTGCCCAGTGAACCTTTACCCCGCGGCTCTCCAGATTCTTGGAAAACATATCGAGATAATCGGCAAGATGGGTAATCGTGTGCATCTTGATTTCAGACGCATGCTCGCGGAGATCTTCCCACTCAGGAAGTCCCTGCGCCATTCTATCTCTTTTCTGACGAACAGACCAGAAGGTAGCATCGTGCCAGGTGGTCTTCTCTACATTCTGCGTAAACTTCGCAGCTCTCTTGGAATGTTCTGTACTCATAGTCCTGCAGCTAATATTTGAACAACATGAATAAACTTGATCGGCATCTTCTCCTTCTTGGCGATTCCCGCCATGTGCATCAGGCAGGAAGAATCCGGACCCGTTACATACTCAGCACCTGTAGCCATGTGGCGCTTGATCTTGTCTTCGCCCATACGGGTAGAAACGGCAGGTTCCTCAATAGAGAACATACCGCCGAATCCGCAGCACTCATCCTTACGCTCCGGTTCGTGGATGGTAATACCTTCCACCATATTTAATAAGTCAATGATTTTGTTGAAAGGCTTGATGTGGCGCTCAGAAGGAGATGACAATCCCAGTTCGCGCACACCGTGGCAACTGTTGTGTACACTCACCACATGCGGGAACTTGCCCGGCACATGATCCACCTTCAGCACATCGTGAAGGAACTCCACAACATCCATGATTTTCTTTGAGGAAATACACTCGTGCTTACCCTCAAGGATTTTAGGATAATACACCTTTACGTAAGCAGCACATGAGGCAGAAGGAGCTACGATATAATCGTAATCCTTGAACAGCTCATCAAATGTCTCTATGACCTTCTCCGACTTGTCCTGAAAACCGGCATTAGCCATTGGCTGGCCGCAGCAAGTCTGTTTTTCGGGATAACCCACGTCTAGTCCGTAATGCTTAAGCAACTTGTATGTAGCCACACCCGCTTCAGGGTAAAGGGCATCCACATAACAAGGGACGAATAATCCGACTTTCATTGTTGTTATATTTATCTTGTTTGCTATTTGTTTATTCTTTTTATACATGACTAAAAGCCGCTGCAAAAGTAACAAAAAAATAGTAATAATAAAAGATTTTAGGGAAGAAATTATGAGATTTGATGTTATTTAACTGTAAAGAATTGCAGAAAATTTGGAATAATCAAATAAATAGCGTAACTTTGCATCTAGAAATAGTGTGTCTACCATTTGTGAACTAACGCAAATGCAGTTTAGTTGCTAAAAACATAAATACCAAGACATATAAAGAACAAACTTATAGTTATATTTAATGATGAAGAAACAGCTTAAGAAAGTCCTCGTTCTGGGTTCCGGTGCTTTGAAGATCGGCCAGGCAGGTGAGTTTGACTATTCCGGTTCGCAGGCTCTCAAGGCTTTGCGCGAGGAGGGTATTAGTTCCGTCCTCATTAATCCAAACGTTGCTACAATTCAGACAAGTGAAGGTATTGCTGACAAGGTTTATTTCTTGCCGGTGACACCTTTTTTTGTAACTGAAATTATCAAGAAGGAGCGCCCAGACGGCATCATGCTGGCTTGGGGTGGACAGACGGGTTTGAACGTTGGTACAGAACTTTACCTCAACGGTGTGCTCAAGGAGTATGGTGTGGATGTGTTGGGTACTTCGGTAGAGGCTATCATGAACACGGAAGACCGCGACCTCTTCGTAAAGGAGCTTAACAAGGTTGACCTCAAGGTTCCAGTAAGCCACGCTTGCGAGAACATGGAGGAGGCTGTGGCTGCGGCACGCAACATCGGCTACCCTATCATGATCCGTTCTGCCTACGCGCTGGGTGGTCTCGGTTCTGGTGTCTGCAAGACCGAAGAGGAGTTTAAGGAGATTGCTGAATCTGCCTTCACTTTCGCACCTCAGGTGCTTGTTGAGGAGAGCCTGAAGGGATGGAAGGAGATTGAGTTCGAGTGCATCCGTGATGCTAACGACCGTTGCTTCACCGTTGCCTCTATGGAAAACTTCGACCCACTCGGAATCCATACAGGTGAGTCTATCGTGGTGGCCCCAACCTGTTCTCTTACCGACGAGCAGGTGAAGATGTTGCAGGACATCGCCGTGAAGTGCGTCCGTCACCTCAACATCGTGGGTGAGTGCAACATCCAGTATGCTTTCAATGCTGAGACCAACGACTACCGTATCATCGAGATCAATGCTCGCTTGAGCCGTTCTTCTGCCCTCGCATCTAAGGCTACCGGTTATCCGCTCGCCTTCGTTGCTGCCAAGATTGCCCTCGGTTATACGCTCGACCAGATTGGTGAGATGGGTACTCCTAACTCAGCTTATGTGGCTCCATCACTCGACTATATGATCTGTAAGATTCCTCGTTGGGACCTTACCAAATTTGCCGGTGTAAGCCGCAAGATTGGTTCTTCCATGAAGTCTGTAGGCGAAATCATGTCTATCGGCCGTTCATTCGAGGAGATGCTCCAGAAGGGTCTCCGTATGATTGGTCAGGGAATGCACGGTTTCGTAGGCAACGACCACACCAAGTTTAATAACTTGGATGAGGAACTTTCTAACCCTACCGACCTCCGTATCTTCGCCATCGCCCAGGCTTTGGAGGAAGGTTACACAATCGAGCGCATCGAGGAGTTGACCAAGATTGATCCTTGGTTCATCGAGCGCATGAAGAATATCGTAGATTACAAGCACAAGCTTTCTGAATATAATACTCTGGAGGAGATTCCTGCCGAGGTATTGCGCGAGGCTAAGGTATTGGGCTTCTCTGACTTCCAGATTGGCCGCTTCGTATTGAAGACCAAAGATACCAACATGGAGAAGGAGGTGCTGGCTGTTCGTGCCCTGCGCAAGAAGCTGAACATTCTTCCTGCCGTAAAGCGCATCCCTACTGTGGCAAGCGAGCATCCTGACCTCACCAACTATCTCTACATGACATACGCTGTAGAGGGGTACGACATCAACTACTACAAGAACGAGAAGTCTGTCATCGTTCTCGGTTCGGGTGCTTACCGCATCGGTTCTTCCGTAGAGTTCGACTGGTGTTCAGTAAACGCCATCAATACAGCCCGCAAGTTGGGTTACAAGTCAATCATGATCAACTACAACCCGGAGACCGTATCTACCGACTACGATATGTGCGACCGTCTCTACTTCGATGAGCTTTCATTCGAGCGTGTACTCGATGTCATCGACCTGGAGTCACCACGTGGCGTGATTGTTTCTGTGGGTGGTCAGATTCCAAACAACCTGGCTATGAAGCTTCATCGCCAGTCTGTGCCAATTCTGGGTACATCTCCAGTCAACATCGACCGTGCCGAGAACCGCGGTAAGTTCTCTGCCATGCTCGATAAGTTGGGTATCGACCAGCCTAAGTGGAGCGCCCTCACATCAATGGAGGATGTCCAGAAGTTCATCGACGAGGTAGGCTATCCTGTTCTCGTTCGTCCTTCCTACGTTCTTTCCGGTGCAGCCATGAACGTTTGCCACGATGATGATGAGTTGCGTCGCTTCCTGGAGGCAGCTTCTGAGGTTTCTAAGGAATACCCAGTAGTTATCTCTCAGTTTATGACAGAGACCAACGAGATTGAGTTCGATGGTGTTGCCCAGAACGGTGAGATTGTAGAGTATGGTATTTCAGAGCACGTAGAGTATGCAGGCGTTCACTCTGGTGATGCCACCATGACCTTCCCTGCCCAGCAGATTTCCTTCGCTACAGCCCGTCAGATCAAGAAGATTTCACGTGCCATCGCCAAGGAGCTCAACATCTCTGGTCCTTTCAATATCCAGTACCTGGCTAAGGGTCGTGATGTAAAGGTAATCGAGTGTAACCTCCGTGCATCCCGTTCGTTCCCATTCGTAAGCAAGGTATTGAAGCGCAACTTCATCGAAACGGCTACCCGCATCATGCTCGATGCTCCATATCAGAAACCGGATAAGTCTGCTTTCGATATCGACCGTATGGGTGTGAAGGCATCCCAGTTCTCATTCGCCCGCTTGCAGAACGCCGACCCAGTTTTGGGTGTGGATATGAGTTCTACCGGTGAGGTAGGCTGTATGGGTGATACTTTCGAAGAGGCATTGCTCAACTCATTGATTGCTACCGGCTACAAGATTCCTTCTAAGGACAAGGGCATCATGCTTTCAAGCGGTGGTGCCAAGGAGAAGGCTTCTCTGCTCGATGCTGCACAGGCGCTGGTGAAGAACGGTTACACCATCTATGCTACAGCCGGTACAGCGAAGTTCCTCAACGAGAACAACGTGAAGGCTACAGCCGTAGGATGGCCTGATGAGGACCAAAAGGATCTTCCTAACGTGATGCAGATGATTGCCGACCACAAGTTCGACCTCATCGTCAACATCCCTAAGAATCACACCAAGCGTGAGTTGACCAATGGCTACAGAATCCGTCGTGGCGCCATCGACCACAACATTCCTCTGTTCACCAATGCCCGTCTGGCTTCCGCCTTCATCGAGGCATTCTGCACATTGAGCCAGGATCAGCTTCAGATTAAGAGCTGGCAGGAGTACGAGTAATCGCACGCAGATTTATATAAAATACGCCCTGTAAGGTCCAAGCCTTACAGGGCTTTTTTTATTCCCGGCAATGAGAAAAAGGAGCTGAAATGATGGCTTTCTCATTATTTTATTGTACCTTTGCAAACAGAAATAAGAATAAAACATGATAGTTTGTATAGCAGAGAAACCGAGTGTGGCTAAGGATATCGCCCGAATCATCGGGGCTACCACGGCACGCGACGGTTATATGGAAGGTAATGGTTACCAAGTAACATGGACCTTCGGCCACCTTTGTGAGCTGAAGGAACCGGATGATTATACTCCGATGTGGAAACATTGGAGCCTTTCGGCGTTGCCGATGATTCCACAGCGATTCGGTATCAAGCTCATCAACGATGAAGGCATCAAGAAGCAGTTTGCTACCATCGAGAAACTGATGCAGGCTGCCGACAGCATCATCAACTGCGGTGACGCCGGACAGGAAGGAGAGCTTATCCAGAGATGGGTGATGCAGAAAGCGCAGGCGAAATGCCCCGTCAAGAGATTGTGGATTTCTTCCATGACCGATGAAGCCATCAAGCAGGGCTTCCAGGAACTGAAAGACCAGGGGGAATATCAGTCACTCTATCTTGCCGGACTTTCCCGTGCCATCGGCGACTGGATTCTCGGTATGAACGCCACCCGACTTTATACATTGAAATACGGTCAGAACCGACAGGTGCTCAGCATCGGCCGGGTGCAGACCCCTACCCTTGCCCTCATCGTAAACCGCCAGAAGGAAATCGACAACTTCGTTTCCGAACCTTACTGGGTACTCGCCACCATCTATCGCGACACCCAGTTTACGGCAACCAGCGGCAAGTTTACCAGCAAGGAGGAAGGCGAGAAGGCTTTCAGCACCATCGCCGGCAAACCCTTCACCGTTACGGATGTAAGCAAGAAAAAGGGAAACGAGGCGCCACCTCATCTCTACGACCTCACCTCACTGCAGGTGGATTGCAACAAGAAGTTTGCCTACTCTGCCGATATTACGCTGAAGCTCATCCAGAGTCTCTACGAGAAGAAGTACACCACTTATCCTCGTGTAGATACCCAGTTCCTGACCGACGATATCTATCCGAAATGTCCGCAGATTCTGAACGGTGTGAGCCAGGCAAAGATAGCCAGTCAGCAGAAATACCTCCCACTCATCCAGCAACTCGCAGCCACCGGCAAGAAGTTGCCGAAGAGCAAGAAGGTATTCGATAACAGCAAGGTAACCGATCACCACGCCATCATCCCAACCGGAGTTCCGCCAACCGGACTCACCGATATGGAGGCGAATGTCTATGATCTCATCGCCAAGCGATTCATCAGCGTGTTCTATCCGGACTGTAAATTCTCTACCACCACCGTATTGGGCGAAGTCATCAACGAAGACGGACCAAAACCGGAGAAGATAGAGTTCAAGGTAAGCGGTAAGGAGATTCTCGAACCGGGCTGGCGATTAGTCTATGCCAAGGATACGAAGAATGCCGATGACGACGATGCAGATAACGCCAACGGAAACGCAGACTCAGGAAACGGCGCCAAGAAGGAAGTGGTAGAAGAAAGAACCCTCCCATCCTTCACAAAAGGCGAATCGGGAGAACATCAGCCTACCCTGACGGAGAAATGGACCACGCCACCTAAGTATTATACCGAGGCAACCCTGCTGCGTGCGATGGAGACAGCCGGTAAATTCGTAGAAGACGAAGAACTTCGTGCAGCATTGAAGGAGAACGGAATCGGCAGACCTTCCTCCCGTGCCGGCATCATCGAGACCCTCTTCAAGCGCCACTACATCCGTCGCCAGCGCAAGAATCTGATGGCAACCCCGACAGGCATCGAACTCATTGACACCATCCATGAGGAACTGCTGAAGAGTTGCGAACTGACCGGTATCTGGGAGAAGAAGCTCCGCGACATCGAGCACAAGACCTACGATCCTGCCGACTTCATCAACGGACTGAAAGAACAGATCAACAAGATTGTCATTGATGTATTGTCAGACAACAGCAACCGGAGAGTGACCATCATGACAGAGGAAGACCTCAAGAAGAAACCGGCTGCCAAGAAACCGGCTGCCCGAAAGGCTCCAGCCAAGAAAGCCGATAAGGCAGCAGCACAGAATGCAGATTCTCAGAATGCTCCTGCTCAGCCGGCTCCAGCTGCCGACCCAATGGTTGGCAAACCATGTCCGCTCTGCGGCAAGGGCGTCATCATCAAGGGCAAGACCGCCTATGGCTGCAGCAACTGGAAGGCAGGCTGCCAATATCGTCAGCCATTCTCGCAGATGTAAATCAATATGAAACAAATAAGATTTTATCAAATCATAACAGCAATCAGCTGCCTCTTTCTGATAAGTTGCGGCATTGAACAGAACCTGAAGAAAGCAGACAAGCATCTTTCTTTAGGCGAATACTACGATGCGGCAACCCAATATAAAAAGGTGTACACCAAGACACCTACCAAAGAGCGGGCTGCCCGGGGCAAGGTGGCTCTGAAGATGGCACGCTGCTATGATAAAATCAACAGTACGCCGAAGGCACTGGCAGCCTACAGCAATGCCATCCGATACAAGCAGGCAGACCTCAACGACCGCCTGGCTTACGCCCGGCTTCTCCTGAAGAACGGAAGTTACAGACAGGCTGCCAAGGAATTCGAATTCCTGCTCGATTCCATGCCCGACAACGTGCTGGTAAAGAACGGACTCGAATCGGCACAGAAAGCCCCAATCTGGAAGAAGGAAGGAAGCCGGTACAAGGTAAAGCGGATGGATGTTTTCAACTCCCGAAGAGACGACTATTCGCCGATGTTCCTCAGCGATGACAACAGTCAGCTCTATTTCACCTCAACCCGCAACGAAGCCCAGGGCAGCGACCTGAACGGAGTGACAGGAACGAAATCTGCCGACATTTTCTTCTCTGAAAAGAACGACAAAGGCAAATGGAGCAAGCCGGAAGCCATCGGAACCGGTCTCAACACCGACTACGAAGAGGGCGCATGCTGCTTTACCCCAGACGGCAAGCAGATGTACCTCACCCAGTGTGCCACCGATCCCACTTCGCCCCGCTTAGCCCAGATAGTAACCTCCAACCGCTCGGATGCAGCCTGGAGCAAGCCTACGAATCTGGAAATCAGCAAAGATACACTCAGCTGTTTTGCCCATCCAGCCATCTCCCCTGATGGCGAATGGCTCTATTTCGTATCAGACATGCCGGGCGGAAAGGGCGGTCTCGACATCTGGCGAGTGCGCATCACTCCTGCCGGACTGGGCGGCGTAGAGAACCTGGGCGAACCTATCAACACACCAGGCGATGAGATGTTCCCTACCTTCCGCCCTAACGGCGACTTTTACTTCAGCAGCAACGGTCATGTGGGAATGGGCGGACTCGACATCTATATCGCCAAAGTAAATTCCATCACCCGGAAATATGAACTCACCCACCCCGGCTATCCGCTGAATACAGAAGCCGATGACTTCGGAATGACTTTCGAGGGTCTCCACAACCAGGGTTTCTTCTGCTCTAACAGAAAAGACGGAAGAGGCTACGATCATATCTACTCCTTCGAGAATCCGGAGATTGTTACCACAATGAAGGGATGGGTTTACGAGAAAGACGGTTATGAACTGCCTGCCGCAGAGGTCAGAATCGTAGGCAACGACGGAACGAACAGGAAACTATCCGTCAAGGGCGACGGTTCGTTTGTCCTCCCTATCAATCCGCATGTCGACTACCTGGTGATGGCATCCTGCAAAGGCTACCTCAACCACAAGGAAGAACTTCGGGTTGATTCGGCTAAAGAGAGTAAGGAATACGTGCTCCAGTTCCCGCTGGCTTCCATCACAGCCCCTGTACTCATCGACAACATCTTCTACGATTTCGACAAGGCAACCCTTACCGAAGCCAGTACAACAGCCCTCGACCAGCTGGTAACGCTGCTGAAAGAGAACCCGCACGTTACCATCGAACTCAGCGCCCATTGCGACTACAAGGGAAACAGCGAATATAACAAGCATCTGTCTCTGCGCCGCGCCCAATCGGTAGTAGACTATCTGATAAAACACGGCATAGAGAAAGAGCGCCTCACCCCTGTGGGCTACGGCAAGGAGAAGCCGAAGAATGTGCGCAAGAAACTTACCGTGAAGTATCCTTGGCTCAAGGAAGGCGATGTGCTCAACGAAGAATTTATCCTGAAGCAGAGCAAGGAGCATCAGGAAATCTGCAACCAGCTGAACCGCCGAACCGAGTTCAAAGTGCTCCGCACTACCTATAAATTGTTTTAGAAACCGATATCATAAGCATAGGTGCTCTACTGAAAAAGTAGCAGCACCTATTTGTTTTTCTATATTCAGCAATATTAAATCTTCGTTCATCGACGCTGAATGTCCGTTCAGCGACGTTGAATGTCCGTTCAGCGTCGATGAACGGAGATTTCAAGAGCATAAAGATGATATTTATAGTAATAAAAAACTCTTTCTATTAGCACTAAAAACTATTCTGCTAATAGAAAGAGTTGATCATTCATACAATTGATATCAGGGAAGAAGCCTACTGACGTGCATCAGCCAGTTCATTATATCCCCAAACCATGATGAGGACAACGAAGCCAGCCAGCACCATCAGGAGATTCTGAGAGTGGGCGATGGAATCTGCCACATGCGTAAGTGCACGCGAACCGGAGAGGAGGAAATCTATCTTCATAGAGAAAAGCCACCCCTGAATCTGTTCCCATCCCTGACAGACTACTGCTATGATGATGCCTGCTGCCACACAGGCTGCCGTCCATAAATGTTCCAGACGCTGGCGCTTAACCAGCGACATCGCTGTACCAGTTTCGGGTAAAGCCGGCAAGGCCTGCATCACCCTGTCGGAGAATCCGTCATCAGGAATCTCTGACATCTGGCAATCGGAAAAGAACATCTGTAAGAGTTCTTCATCCTGAGGGGCCAACGGTTCCCCTTTCATGCTCTCCAACTTCTTATCATTTATCTTATCGGTCATAACCATTCTTTTTTAAGTAACTTGCAAGTTTCTGTTTTCCACGAGAGAGATGCGACTTAATGGTGCCTTGCGCCATTCCCGTCACCTCTGCAATCTTATCTATAGAGAGACCATCCATCAGCTGCAGCGTGATGCATGTACGTTCGTTCTCGCTCAATATCCGCAGGGCATTGAGTAAATCCATTTCAGTCCGGTATTCACTCCCTGCGCATTCTGTCGGGCAACCGCCGGCGTATCGATATCCTGCGTTTCCTTATAACTGCGGGTATAATCATACCACACATTATAGGCGATACGATAAAGCCAAGTGGAAAAGCTGGCTGTACCCCTGAAACCCGACAGATGGGTATAAGCCTTCACAAAGGTATCCTGCGCCAAGTCGTCACTCAGCTGCGCATCCCCCAGCGTCTGCCGTAGGAAGAACCCACGAATGGGTGACTGATACTTCCTGACCAGCAAGTCGAACGACTTGCGGTCATGAAGCATCACCACCTTCGTGACGAGAGAAATATCGGATAACTTTTCCACTATATATTAACTAATAATTGTTGTTTGATTTTTATACCGGAGTTCCATTATAACCTGTGCCCTGATCGCCATGGCGGTTTCTCCACCAATCCTTGATGGCTGGAAGCGAACCTATGAGGGTCTGTCCCAATCCATAGAAGAAGACCAGGGCTCCGATGCCAGCCAGGAAATCAGCATCCCACCAGGCAAACATGGCGCACAAGCCGGCTCCCAGGAAGGCATTTCTCAATCCACGCTTTACCAGATACTCATCGCTCTGCTTGTCTATCGGCCGGTCGCTTTCCGGAACATTGATGCCCTTCTCCATCGCCATCTCCGCCAGTTTCATCCGGTCGTTGTGGCGGCGAATCAGATATCTGATAACCAGAAATACGATGATCAGCGGAGCAAAGACAAACAGCAGACCGAAGATGATACAGAAGATGATCATAACAGCCAGCGCTCCGCCACCAAATACCGAACCGATGAAATCGAACGGATCATCATAGTTGTCTAAACTGTATCTAGAATGAACAGACTTATTATCATTCTCATCATAATCATCATAGTTGGCCGAATCTGTACTGGTTGTATCAGAATAAGCCTCCAACGCCTCGTCGTCTTTATCCTTCGAAGCAGATGGCTGTGCGGCAGATGCAGGAGCAGCCTTTGAATCTACCTGTTGGGTAGTTGGATGATAACGATGTTTTGGAGCAGAAGACGCCAAAGACACTTGGGTGGCTCCGATGCTCATAACGAGCGCTAATGCCAATATTGCTTTCTTCATATCATTATTTTTTACTGTTTTACCTTGTTATTTGAAAAATTTCTGCTTCTTAGACGCATCTCTTCGCGATTTAGTTGCAAAGAAACGAAAAATTTCTTATTTTTGCAAACAAATTAAAGAAAAAGAAACAGAATGAAGACATTACCTGAAGATTTCAGAACATATACGCAGGCACTGATGGGCGAAAAGCTGTATCAGCGTCTGGAGCATGCTATCCTTGAAGAGGAGGCACCAACCAGTATCCGCATCAATCCTTTTAAATGCAAGGATGCTGATGGCGAACCGGTTCCCTGGTGTCCGGAAACCGGACGTTATCTCTCTACGCGTCCCGGATTCACCTTCGATCCGCTGCTGCATGCCGGCTTATATTATGTACAGGAAGCCTCATCTATGTTTGTAGATATGGCTATCCGACAGTACGTAAAAGAACCGGTGATGATGCTGGATCTCTGTGCTGCCCCTGGCGGAAAGTCGACAGCCGTAAGGGCTGCCTTGCCGGAAGGGAGTCTGCTCTTCAGCAACGAACCGATGCGCACCCGCTCACAGATTCTTGCCGAAAACGTACAGAAGTTCGGTCATCCGGATATGATTGTTACCAACAACTATCCCCGCGATTACAAGAAATCTAAGTTGCAGTTTGATGTGATTCTTACCGATGTTCCCTGCTCCGGCGAAGGAATGTTCCGCAAAGATGAAGGGGCTATCGGCGAATGGAGTACCCAGAATGTGAACAACTGCTGGCAGCTGCAGCGCGAAATCGTATCGGATATATGGAACTGTCTGAAGCCAGGCGGTATCCTGATTTACTCTACCTGCACCTTCAATGCGCACGAAGATGAGGAGAACGTGGACTGGATATGCGAAGAACTTGGCGCTGAAGTGATGGCACTGGAGGGTGTAGAAGATACATGGAACATCACCCGCAACCTCACGGGCACCGACTTCCCGGTTTACCGATTCATTCCTGGCGTTTCGCGAGGCGAAGGTCTGTTTATGGCAATTCTGAAGAAAGAGGGCGAATGGGAAGCCGGCTCACCAGCCAAGGAGAACAGGAAGGATAAGAAGAAAGACAAGAAGGTGGCTAAAGGAAAGGGACCGGAGATTCCGGACGGCTGGCTGAAGGCTGATACGGAATGGATGCCTGCAGCGAGCAACGAGACGGTTTACGCCATTCCGGGCAGATGGAAAGACATCTACAACCAGGCTGAAAAGAACCTGAAGGTGCTGCATGCAGGTGTGAAACTGGGAACAGACAAGGGAAAGGGTCTCATTCCCGACCAGGCTCTCGCTCTCTCTACGATGCTCAACAAAGATCACTTCCCACAGGTGGAGTTATCCTACGATGATGCCATCCGCTACCTTCGCAAGGAGGCTGTGAATCTGCCTGCCGATACGCCTAAGGGGTATGTTCTGATAACCTACAGACAGGTTCCGATAGGCTGGGAAAAGAACATTGGCAACCGTGCCAACAACCTCTATCCGCAGGAGTGGAAGATCAAGAGTAGCCATATTCCGGAAGAACAGTTTACAGTTAACAGTCTATAGTTTATGCTTAGCATCATCGCCTGTATATCAAAAGTGCATAGAGCTATCGGGTACAAGAACCGGTTGCTCTACGCCATCCCATCGGACATGACCCGATTTCGTATGCTTACAACCGGACATACGATCATCATGGGCAGGAAGACATTTGAGTCGCTGCCTAACGGAGCCTTGCCCAACCGCCGTAATATTGTTATCTCGAAGACAAGAGAGCAGATAACAGGGTGCGAAGTATACACCTCTCTGGAAGAAGCGCTGGCAGCAAGAAAAGAAGAGGTTGGAAACAAAGAAGCTTCAGATGAATGTTTCATCATCGGAGGAGCCAGCATATATGAACAGGCTTTGCCTTTTGCAGACAAGCTTTATCTCACAATCGTAGAAAAGGAACCTGAACATGCCGATACCTTCTTTCCGGAAATCAATCCGGCAGAATGGGAAGTGACAGAAAAAGAAATGAGGAATGAAAACGGCTTACCGTTCACATTCCTCACCCTTTATAGAAAGCAGTAATCCCGCAGGGAGCTACTGCTTTTTTTTCTTTTTATATCTTATTTCTCTGCTGCAGCCTCCTCATCAGTTTCCTCTTCATCATCGTTGAAACTCTTGAGATCCTGCATAGAAAGCTGGCGGTTGATAGATGCATTGAAAGAGATGATGGTCTCGCTGCGAGACAATCCCAGTGGCTGCAACTTATCATGGATGATTTCCAGGAGATGGTGGTTGTTCAGCGCGTAAATCTTGATAAACATATCAAAGCCGCCTGTAGTATAGTGGCACTCCACAACCTCAGGAATCTTCTTCAACTCCTCTACAACCTGGTCAAACTTCTCAGGCTCCTTAAGATAGAGTCCCATATAAGCACAAGTTTCGTAACCTATCTTTTCTGGGTCAATGATGAATTGTGAACCCTTGATGATACCAAGATTTGTAAGTTTAGCAACACGCTGATGAATGGCAGCACCGCTCACGTTGCAAGCGCGTGCCACTTCCAAAAATGGAATACGGGCATCCTGAGAAATCAGCTTCAGAATCTGCCTATCTAATGAATCTAAAATTTGTTTTGACATAATACTAATAATTTGCTTGCAAAGATAATACAAAAAATTAATAAAAGCAATTTTTTAAGAGAAAAACATGATAAATTAATATTATTTTCCTTTTTCTGTGGCAGAATAACTGATTTTTAGTGCTTTTGCCTGGCGCAAAGCCTGCTTTACGTCGGTTATCACACCCATCTTTGTCTCTTGGTCTGCTTTGATTGATACGGTCATCAGCTTCTGGTCTTCCGGCGACATACGCTTCTTTTCTGCCGAAATGTAATCCATCACTTCGGGAGCCGAAGCAAACTTATCATTCAACTGAATCTGGGTACCGGTACCATACTTTGCCTGCATCTCTTTGGTTGGCTTACCTATATAAATATGGCTCACCGCCGATTTCTTGGTCAGGCGGGTGAGTTCCTTGCCTTGTGGCAAACGGCAGTCTACCTTCAAGGTAACCTGGCGCATGTGGGTAACAATCATAAAGAAGAACAGTACGGAGAAAATGAGGTCTGGCAGAGAAGATGTATTCAACCCTGGCACTTCATGCGATTTCTTATGAAAATTCATCATTGTTTACCTCCTTTCTGCTGTTCAGTAGCTGTTTCTGCCGAATTTTCTTCCCCTTGCTTTTCTTCAGCATTGGCATCAACACGCTGGTCGGTTTGAGTCATTGCGTTGGCATACGACTCTGTGATGCGCTGCGGACAGATGTTGCGCACCTGTTCTTTCTGGTCATTGTTCAAGAGGGCATAATCCCTGTGATATTTCTTCTGGGCTGTTTCGTTGCGCAGCTGGCTATATGCTTCCATCAGCTGATTCTGCATCTGGAAATAGAGATTATAGTCGGCATCGCGGTCACTCTCAATAGAGATGAGATGTTTCTTGCCCAGGCGGTGTACAAAGCGGATGGTTTCTTCCTTGAGCTGGCTCACCTGCATCGGCTTACCGTTGACCAAAAGCGTATCGCCAGCCGTCAGGCGCAGCGCCATGAGGTTAGCCTTGTCTACCACCGACTGCTGCTGTTCCTTCTTCTGCGGTTCAGGTGAAGGGAGTTGGCGCAACAGTCCCTTATCCACATCCATCGATGTGGTGACAAGGAAGAATATCAACAGCATGAACGAGATGTCGGCTGTAGATGTGGTATTCAGTCCCGGGGTTTCGTGTTGCTTCCTTCTAATCAGCATATTTAATCCTTATTTATAGAATAGAGAGCCCAAAGCACTCACTTTAGTTTTTCTTCCGAATATAACGTGTGGCACCAAAACAGACGGCACCGATTCCTGCCACCAGCATCAGGAGCGATGTGATGACAAACATATCTGAAAGCTTGAGCCAGAGCCAGTCGGCATAATTCTCGCCATTGATGAGCATCGGAGCAGAACCGCCCAAAAAGAAGGTAAGCAGCAAAACTGCCAAAGTTCCGATCCATGTGATGCGGAAGATGCGACGCACGGGAATGCCATTCACTACAGCCTCCGACTTGCTGCTGCGATAATCTCTGATCATCGAAAAGACTGCCAGACCTGTACCTCCTATCAGGAAGAGCCACATCAGCAGGATGAGCACATCGGTAAAGAGAGGCGCATTAAAGTCGGGGTTCTCTTCGAAAGGCAAATCGTAGCCTACCAAAAAGAACAGACCGAAAACCAGCACCGCCAGTCCTATCATGATATAGAACACCTGCTGCGATATCTTTTCGGCCGACTTCGTCTTCTGCTTTGAAAATTGAAATTTAACCATCTCTCTCTTCGTTTATTTATTCTTGGCAATAATATCCATTAAAGTAACCGCCGACTCCTCCATCTGGCTTGTCAGGTGCTCCACCTTAGAAAGGATGTAGTTATAGAAAACCTGAAGGATGAGGGCTACGATGATACCGAAGATGGTAGTGATGAGCGCCACTTTCATACCCGAAGCCACGATAGTAGGACTGATATCGCCCGCCTGCTGAATCTGGTCGAACGACATGACCATACCGATCACGGTTCCGAGGAATCCGAGCGATGGCGCCATAGCGATAAAGAGTTTGATCCAGGAACAGCCCTTCTCCAGGTTAGCCGCCTGAACGGTACCATATCCGCTTACCGAGCGCTCGATGTCATCAAGACTCTCGCTGATATGCATCAAACCCTGATAGCAGATAGAAGCCACCGGTCCGCGGGTATTCCGGCAGAGCGTCTTAGCCCCTTCCACATCTCCCGCCGCCACCTTCTGGTCGATATCCTGCATCAACTTCTTGGCGTTGATTTCAGAGAGACTCAGATAGATGATGCGCTCGATACAGAAAGCCATACCCACGATGAGGGCGATGGCAACGAGAGACATAAATCCCGCATTACCCTCTATAAACTTTGTCTTAAGAGCTTGATGAAATCCCATGTTCTCTTCTTGAGCCATCATAGGCAGAGAACACATCCATGTGAAAACCAATATTGCAAAACGTGCAATAGCTGTATTTTTCTTCATATACTTTATTATATATATAAAAGCGGAAAGAGGGGGATTCGAACCCCCGAACCGGTTTTGCCGGTTACACGCTTTCCAGGCGTGCCTCTTCAGCCACTCGAGCACCTTTCCATATTCCGAAGAACTCTTCTTAATCGCCGCAACATGCTGCTGCAACAATTTCGAAGTGCAAAATTATTGCTTTTCCTCCGAAATACCATAACTTTCATTGTTTTTTTATGTTTATTTAAGGAGTTTTGAACGCTTGCGTCCTATACTTGCGATACGGATAGCGGAAAAACCCGCTCTGCATTGAGGTTGGTCTGTCGGGCAAACTCCTCTTCGCTTATGCCATAAGCCTTGGCGAGCGTCTTCATCACTTCTACCACGAAAGCACTCTCGTTACGCTTGCCGCGATAAGGAACAGGCGCCATATACGGACTGTCGGTCTCCAGAACGATGCGATCCAGAGGAACTACAGCAGGGAGGTCTTCACGCAGATGACTGCTCGTGAAAGTAGATACGCCACCGACGCCCAAAACAAACTTATTGAAGGAGAGCAGTTCTTCGGCTTCCTTCTGGTTGCCCGTAAAGCAATGGAAGACGCCACCCGGCAGTTCCTTCTCATACTTTCTGAGCAGATGCACCATCTCGTTCTGCGCCTTGCGGCAATGAATCATCAGCGGGAGCTGGGTTTCTACCGACCATTTTACCTGTTCCTCGAAAGCCTCGAGCTGCTCGTTTTCGAACTCACGGCTCCAGTAATAATCAAGTCCTACCTCTCCGATAGCAATCAAGTCTGAAAACTGAGGAGAACCACCCTTCTGACAGGCATTACCGGTCATGCGATGCTCCTCCAGTATCTTTCGGAGTTCAGCCAGCTGTTCCTTCCAGTCAGCCTTCACCTCTTCAGGATGCAGACCCATCATCGGATAAGCATAGCCCGGATATTCCTTGCTCAATGCCAGGACCGCGTGTGTGGTCTTCACATCGATGGCAGGCAAGAACACCTTGCTTACCCCCGCTTCCTTGGCACGGGCGAAAGCCTCCGCCCTATCCTCATCAAACTCCTCCGCATCAAAATGCGTATGTGTATCTATTACTTTGAACATTGAACTGTCAACTATAAACTATTAACTATCAACTAGTACTGGCGCTTCATCATTTTTTGAGCATACTTTGCCAATTCCTCCTTACGCTCAGCAGGCACATTCACGGCATCCAGATACTTCTTGCTCTGCTCGAAATAATAAGCAATCTTATCCTGCGCCATTTTGTCGATACCAATCTCGTTGTAGAGACGGGTAACGGCAGCCACCTTCTCCTTGCGGTCGAACTCCTCGGCATCCACCCACTTCTGCAGTTCTGCACGCTGAGCGTCGTTGGCATGGTTGAAAGCATTGATGAGCATATACGTCTTCTTGTTAGATGTGATATCGCCACCAATCTCCTTACCGAACACCTTGGTATCGCCGTAAACATCGAGGTAATCATCCTGCAACTGGAACGCCAATCCGATCTGCTCACCAAACTTATACAGGTTCTCTGCATCCTCATCAGAAGCATCGGCAAGGATTGCACCCATCTTCAAGGCACAAGCCAGGAGTACGCTGGTCTTGAGGCGGATCATCTCGATATATTCCTCCTCCTTCACATCATTACGGTTTTCAAACTCCATATCAAACTGCTGACCTTCACCAATTTCCAGGGCAGTGGAAGTAAAGAGTTTCAACACCTTGGCAAGATGCTTTTCATCACATTGAGCCATACGCTCATAAGCCAGAACGAGCATGCTGTCGCCCGAAAGGATTGCCGTATTGGCATCCCATTTCTTATGAACCGTTTCATGACCGCGACGCAAATCAGCATTGTCCATCAGGTCATCATGCAGCAAAGTATAGTTATGATAAGTTTCCAGGGCAACAGCATTCATCAGGATCTTCTCAGGATTGTCCTTGAAAAGATTGTAGCCCAGAAGCATGAGCGTAGGACGAATACGCTTGCCACCCATAGAAAGAACGTATCTGATAGGCTCATAAAGAGACTTTGGCTTTCTTTCGTAAGGCAAATTAGCCAGAAACTCATTTACCATGCTTAAAATTTCATCTGCTGTCTTCATAATAATGTATAATTTATAATATATAATTTACAATGAACAATTTATAATTTATAGCTGGAACACTACCGGGATGGCAATCATCGTGCGACAGACCTTGCCTTTATCGATGCCCGGTTTCCACTTCGGCATCATCTTCATCACCCTCAAAGCCTCGTTGTCGAGCAACGGATCTACCGAAGTGCTTACCTTGATATTGGCAACACTTCCATCCTTGTTTACGATAAAGGATACCACTACGGTTCCCTGAATCTTACTCTTCTGGGCAGCTACAGGGTACTTCAGGTTCTTGGTAAGCCACTGCATGAAGGCAGACCAGCCACCAGGAAACTGCGGTATCTTCTGCACGACGGTCAGTTTGATAGGAGCCTCAGCTCCCGGATTCTCAATGGGAGTTTCAGGAACCGCTTCCTTCACCTCTGATCCATCCACTACACCCGAGCCGTCTCCGATAACCAGTTCGCTGGTTGTAGAACTGATTTTCTGCGGTGCCTTCTGAGTCTGTTGCTCGGCAGCCTTCACTTCCTGGGTAATTGACTTAGAAGCAGGAGCCGAAACAGCCTCTGCACTCACCATATCTTTCTGGTCGGGACGAGCTGACATTTCCAGATCCTGTGAGAGATCTTCCATCGATTCCGACAAGTCATCATCTCCCTGCTGACCTCTCTGATATTGGAGTCCTACGAAGATGAAAGTAAAAGCCAGCAGCAACCCCAGCAGAAAAAATGTAACCCGCTTATCTTCCAGTTGTGCGCTATTTGATTTCTTAATTTCCACAATAAAAACCGTTTAAAATCGTTATTTCCTACGAAAACATTGCAAAATTACTTCTTATTATTGAAAAAAGCAGTATCTTTGCCAAAGAATTAGAAAATTTAAATGAAAAAATATGTAATTTCCGCAATATTGACGCTTTTTGCGACAATTATTGATGCTCAAGAGAGCCAAACGGGGTATAATTTCCTTCGCTTGCCGGTGAGTGCCCATGCAGCTGCTCTGGGTGGCGACAACATCACCTTGATAGAAGATGATGAGGCACTCATATTCCATAATCCGGCTCTCCTGTCATCAGTAAACGACAAGACGGTCAATCTCAATTATATGAACTATATGTCGGGGGTGAACACTGCCTCGGCTAGTTTCAACCGTATTGTCAACGACAAGGCTTCGTGGGCTGTTTCGGCTCAGCTTGTTGACTACGGCAAGATGAAAGAGACGGATGAGAACAACATCCAGATGGGTGAGTTCTCGGCAAAGGACATTGCCGTTGCGGGTTACTTCTCTTATATGCTCGGTGAAAAGTTTGCGGGTGGTATTGCCGCCAAATTCATCACTTCGTATATTGGCGATTACAATTCTATCGCTGTGGGAGTGGATCTGGGCATCAACTATTACGACCCGGAAACGGAATGGTCGGTTTCATGTGCGGCAAAGAATCTGGGTGGACAGCTGAAAGCTTACGACAATGAATATGAGAAGATGCCGATCGACCTGCAGTTGGGTGTGACGAAACGCTTCGCCAACGCACCGTTCAGGGTATCAGCCACACTGGTCAACCTGAACCATTGGGACAGCAGTCTTCGTGATCATGCCGTAGTAGGTGCCGACATTCTGCTTTCGGAGAGCCTGTGGATAGGTGCCGGCTACAACTTCCGGAGAGCCAACGAGATGAAAATCAGCACCTCAGAAGATGAGGAAAGCAGTCATGGAGCCGGTTTCTCTGTGGGTGGCGGTATCAACCTGGAGCGCTTCCATCTGAACGTTGCCTACGGCAAATATCACGTCAGTAGCAACAGTCTCATGCTGAACGTAAGTTACAGATTATAAATTATACATTAAAGTTAGTTCGAAATTATGAAGAAAATAACAATAGCAATAGACGGATACTCTTCTTGCGGTAAGAGTACGATGGCAAAGGATCTTGCCAAGGAAATAGGTTATGTTTATGTAGATACGGGCGCCATGTACCGCTCGGTAACCCTCTATGCGCTGCGTCATCAGCTCTTCGAAGCAGATGGAGCCGTAAAGACTGAAGAACTGCAGAAGGAGATGAAGAACATCAGCATCTCATTCAAGTTTAATGCAACAACCGGTCGCCCAGACTGCTATCTGAACGGCGAACTGGTAGAAAAGGAAATCCGTTCGTTAGAGGTTTCCAACCACGTTAGTCCGATTGCCGCCGTTCCTTTCGTCAGAGAGGCGCTGGTAGAACTGCAGCAGAAGATGGGCGAAGACAAGGGTATCGTGATGGATGGTCGCGATATAGGTACCACCGTGTTCCCTAATGCCGAACTGAAGATTTTCGTAACAGCCAGTTCACAGGTGAGAGCACAGCGCCGTTTCGATGAACTGAAGGAGAAAGGAATGCCAGCCGACTTCGATGCGATTCTGAAGAATGTAGAGGAGCGCGACTATATCGATAGCCACCGCGAGACTTCCCCACTCAGAAAAGCAGATGATGCCATCACGCTCGACAACAGCAACATGACCATTTCTGAACAGAAGGCATGGCTGATGGAACAATATCAAAAAGCAATAGCAGAATAAGCTACAGAGAAGAGACTGCCGGGTTATTAATGCAAAAATACGTTAAATATACTACTTTTGCCGATAAATTTATTTTATTCGATGAAAAGATTTGGAAAAAAAAACTTCAATTTAGTATCTTTGCAACCATATTAACAAGGTAGTAATGATATAGATTATAAATTTTGAGTTAATTACTGTTTTTTGAAGGTGATAGGTCTTCGGGAGAAGATTTATCACCTGTTTTATTTTCAGACAGTTTATAAAAGATAAACCCACTTGACGTCGTGAAACACGACACCAAATGGGTTAACTGATTAATAACCAATATATTAAGTTTTTCAACCAACGATAAAACTATCCTCTACCCATATACGGTGAAACACCGTACCAAGTATATCAAGTAACTGATAATCAACATTTTAACTCTCATTACAAAAGAGCAGAGTTTTCCTTGATAATCTTATCCTTGCACTCTTCCATCAGCCACTTCGGCGTACTGGTAGCACCACAGATACCTACCGTTTCCACATCCTTGAACCAGTTCATATCTATTTCGTCAGCACTTTCTATCTGGTAGCTGTTGGCATTCACGCTCTTGCATTCCTTGAAAAGCACCTTGCCGTTCGAACTCTTTCTGCCACTCACAAAGAGGATGACATCATGCTTGCTGGCAAAGGCAGCGATGTTAGGCATGCGGTTAGCCACCTGACGGCAGATGGTATCGAAACTCTTGAAGACAGCGCCCTCAACAATATGCTCCTGGCAATATTCGATGATGCGGTGGAACTCATCGAGACTCTTGGTAGTCTGGGAGTAAAGATAGATATCTTTAGAGAAATCCAGCTGACCGGTTTCCTTCAGCTGCTTCACATCCTCAAACTTCTCTACCACGATGGCATGACTCTCCGTCTGCCCCACCAGTCCGAGCACCTCAGCATGCCCGTTCTTGCCGAAAATCACGATCTGTGCCTCCGGATTGTTGACATACTGCTTCTTGATGCGGCGCTGCAACTGGAGCACCACAGGACAGGTAGCATCGATGATTTCAATGTTATTTCGCTCAGCAAGGGCATAAGTTTCAGGCGGTTCACCATGAGCACGGAGCAAGACCTTTACGCCCTGCAGTTCCTCCATCTGCTCATGGTCTATCGTGATGAGTCCCGCCTCATGCAGGCGCTCCACCTCCATACCGTTATGCACAATATCGCCCAGGCAGTAAAGTTTACCGCCCTTAGCCAACTCCTCTTCAGCTTTCTTGATGGCAGTGGTTACGCCAAAGCAGAACCCACTGCCGTTATCTATTTCTATCTGCACGATATTCATTTTTAAATCATTGTACATAAATCTTCACCACCACCTTAGCATGGTCAGGGTCATTCGTAATTATGAGGATATGAGGGTGTCTGACACGCGATTTCTTCAAGTCGGCAGCCACAGCCGTCACCTTCATCTTAACGGTCTCTCCTGGCTGAATCTTACTCTTCTTCAGTTTCACCTGCAAGCCCATCGTAAACATCTGCATGCTGCGGATATCCAGTTCCGACTTACCCTTATTGGTAATCAGAATCTCACCCTTCAGCTTCTTCTTTCCATTGAAACTACCCAGATTGAGATCGGTGGCAGACATCTCTATCTTCGGAGCCAGTGCCTTCTTGGCTGGAGTCAAGTTTTCGAAACCAGGAAGAAGAACGGCTGATACCACGATTTCCTTCTCAGGCGCAATCTTATCGCCAGGACGCTCACCGAGATAAACCGATGTCTGGTTCAAGCCCAGGTCGCGCAGTTTCTTGGAATCCAGCACGAAACTGATTTCGGCAGAATGACGCGGAGCCACCTTGGAAGGCGATACGAAAGCATGAAGATAGGATGGCAGATGCATCACTACCGGCTCCAGCACTTCGTCGGTAGGATTGAAGATATGAATGCGCTGAACCGGACGGTCGCCACGGTTCACGTCATCAAACTCCACCTCCTGGGCATCACTCTTGATGACACCCAGCATCTCATCGTAAGAACCAGCGAAATCTACTACGCTGCCCACTACCCTTCCCCTCATAGAGAGGATGAACGGCTCTTCATCCGCATTGGTATAGAGGCAAACCTGCTTGGTGAAAGTACCCATCTGCTTGGCATCGTATACCGCCTTGATGACGAAACTTTCGCCGGCAGCTATGCTCGTCTTCGGATAATCTACCTCCGTACATCCGCAGCTTTTCAATACATTGTTGATAACCAACGGCTTGTGCCCGTCATTCTTCAGCACGAATTCGGCAGTTACAGGCTTGTGGAACACCACCTGTCCGCAGTCTACCACCTCGTGCTGGGTTGTAATCTTCTGTGCTGATGCAGGCAGCGCCAACAGCGCTGAGAGCATCCATATATTCATCCGTTTCATACTATTCTATTTTAAATTATCAATCTATAAACTTTTAACTATCAATTATTAACTTTCAATTCATAGGTCTCTGTGCGGCCACCAAACTCCGGACTGTAGGTACACTCAGCGGTGCAAGTTCCGCTCTGATAGTCGCCCTTTCTATCCACGTAATACTCCATTTCTACGATGTGCTTACCTTTAGATAAACGATCGAAATAGAAATTTGTTGCATGGTCTCTTGGAGAAACATAGCAGCCTATGCTCCACTGATAACCGCTCAACTGGTTAACCGGCTCCAGGCATGCCGCACGCTTATCCGTAATCTGCACAAAGTCGTAGTCGCGATCGGCGGTGATGATGAGCGTTACCTTCACCTTCTCGCCTACCTGCGCATTGCCCTTGCTCTCAGATTCGGCTGGAACGATGACACGGTGCACCTTGATGCCCGACTCCATGGAACCGATTTCGCTGATAGGCTGCTTAAACTCTGCATAGACAGCTCCCCAGCTGGTATAATCGCTCTTTTTGTCGATGCTCAGCTTAGATGCCTTGCCCGGTCTTTCGGTCTTCACATAGCCCAAAGTAGTGGAATCCTGCGGCATCGGCAGCAGCTTGCCATCCAGTTTCAGCACGGCATTCTCAGCCTTCCTGCTCCAGTTGCTCTCATTGCCCTTCATAAAGGCGTAGACGGCATCCACGGTGTTCACTGGCGTATCCCAAACCTGGGTGCGTTTCGACATCAGGAGCCAGCGCTGCAGTTCCTCGATGGTCTGCTTGTCGTTCGGCTTCAGCATCTGCATCGCCTCTATCACGGATACCTGGGTAGGAATCTTATAGTTTCTCCAGCTGTAGAGTGCCTTGCGGGTATCGTAGTAGCGGCCCATCTCCTCGCGGTAAACGGCATATTCGTTCACGCTCTGCAGATATTCGCCTGCCTTCTCGCGGTAAGCAGCATTCTGCTGGCTGTTTCTGGCGAGTACCACGGCAGCACGCGCCTTGCCATAGATGGAGAAATCACCGGTCATCTTCGACATCTTGTCCAGGAGATAAGCCTTATCCTGCTCCAGATTCTGCTTCATCTTTCTGCCATCCATCGAAAGGATGTAGAGATAATGCAGCGCCTGTTCGCTAGGATTCACCTTCTGCTTTTTCTCCTCCTGCTTCTTCATTTCTCTTACTTCCTGTGCTGTCTGCCAGGAGAGATAATCGATGGCGGAAGTCAGCATCCGGGCGGTTGATTTCTGCACACCTGCGATGGCATTCAATCGAACCATCATTTCGGCTACCGATGTAGTCATATACCGGCTGCCCTTCATTCCCTTCCACCAGGAGAAGGAACCGTTAGGGTTCTGCAACTTCTTCAGCTTCTCCACCTGATTCTGCAGGCGGATGCTCTCCTGAGTGAGATTTTCCAGCGAGAGATGCTTCTGTACATGGTTTGTGATAGTATTGGCATAGATGGCAGACATCAGCGAGATGGCGTCCTCCTCATCCGGATTACTGATGGCTGGCAGCGCCTTCACCATCAGCCAACTTGGGTTATTGGTGTACTCGATGGTTACCTTTGCCTCTTCAGCGCCCTTCGCCTGCTTGCCCTCCTTGTTCAGGAAGAGTTTGCTCAGGTCGAAGCTCTGCTCACCCTTCTGATGCAGGGTGATAGGCAGGGTGTTCACCACGAGTTCACGGTTGCTCAAAACCGGCAGATAGTGCTGTTCGCCATCGCTGTAGCCATTACCGGCAGCCACCACCTTATTAATATATACGCCTTCTTTCAGTCCCTGGACATCAAAGGAGATGGTAGCAGAGCCCTCGGCATCAATGCTGTAGTTCTGTGTCTTCTGCCAAACCACCTTGTTGGTCTCCGGGTCAAGAATCTGCATACGGGTGTTGCCGCTCACCTTCTTGTCGGAAGTATTGAAGAGTTTCACCACGATGGTGCTCTTATCGCCCTCACGCAGGAAGCGAGGCATGTTAGGCTGCACCATCACGGTCTTCTGAGCCACAGCCTCATCCACCAGCAAACCGTTGCGCATCTCCTTGTCATGAGCCAATCCCATGAACTTCCAGGTAGTCACGCTCTCCGGCAGGGTAAACCTGATGGCTACGTTGCCATTGTTGTCGCTCTCCAAGGCAGGATAGAAGAAGGCAGTCTCGTTCATATTCTCACGCACCTGCACCTTGTCGAGGAATTGTCTTGCATCTGAGCCAGAACCACCGGCAAACTGCGGCATCTCCTCTACTACATCAAAAACCTTGTTGGCAGATGGAGCAGCCGCTCCGACACGGGTCATTTTAGAGCTGCGAATCCAGATGCCTTTCGCTTCTTCTCGAACCACCTCGTCTTTCACCGAAGAATGCTTTTCTATACGAACAGCCTCAACGGTTCCGCCAGAGGAACGTTCCAGCTTGCTCAATTCCTCCGCTTGCATATAACCATTATAGCTAAAGAATTTGCCATCAAACTTATCTACATCCAGTTGTTTCTGGTCAAAATATTTAGTAGGATAAACACCCAATAAATCCATCTTATAATACCACAGATTACTCGTCCAGTAGCAGCTTGGCAACCATTGGCTGAATCCGAGCGACATTTTCCAGGAATGCGGGGCTATCTGGTCGAGCGACTTGTCATAGAGTACGCTCATCAGCTGCGCCTTGGCTGGCTTGCCGTCAGGGGTGGTAATCTTCAGCGTCCACTCCTCCTTCTGTCCAGGGGTCAGACGGTTGCGGAAGGTCTTCCAGGCGATATCCAGTTTCTTCTCAGGCAAAGGACGGGCGATGCTCATCATTCGGGTATAGCACTTACCTTGCTTCACGAAACTATAGTTCAGTACGATGCCCGACGCATATTCCTCCTTGTAGGTGAAAGGCAGAGTCACGATGCTGTCGCCCAACTCCCAGGCGCCTTTCTCCAGCAGTTTGTTGCCGGCGATGATGGAATATACGATGTGCGCTCCGTTCTCCGAAGAGCCCACCTGGATATAGACCGGCTTGCCATCACGAGGGAAAGTCTTCGCCGTCTGATAATACCATTCGGTAGTTGGCTCCACCGGATGGGTATCCTTCATGCTGAAAAGGGTGAATTTCTGCTGCAGGGTGTCCTGTCCGCAGATTGCCTCAAGCTGATGAACGCCAGATTTCCAAACGAGGGAAGAAGAGGCAGAAGCAGCATATTCCTTGATAGAAACCGGTGCATTCGCCTCGGCATCCTTCCATTCGCCCTTATCAATGCGATATTTCAACCTACTAGAAATCGGCATACCACTGGCATTGCGGTAAGCGAAGGTCACCGTCTTCAGACTGTCCGTTTCGATACGCTTAGGAAGATTCACCGTGAGGATGGTTGGCTTGGTGCCCAGAGGCAGACTCATCACGCCCTCGTGGCTCTCGCCGCTGATGTCGGTAACGATGGCTGAGACCTCGAAGTTGAAGAAACGGGCGATGCGCATGAACTCGCTCATATCAGCCTCGTCTTTTCCTGACAAGGAAGCCTCCAGCGGAATTTCCACATCGAAGGTTCCGTCCTCACGAGTCACGCAACTGTCTGTCTTTACCAGCTGTCCGGCAGAGCCTGCGCCCCACCACCAAAGCTGGTTTCTGCGAGTCACCTGATACTCCACCTTGGCACCCTGCACAGGCACACCAGAGTAGGTCTTGGCTGTAGCCTTCACCACTACAGTATCGCCCCAGTTATATTTCTCATTCACCTTCGGGAAGGTAATCTCGAAGGTTGGACGCTTGTATTCCTCCACTCTTACATATTTTGTTACCGTTCCATTCACGGAGATGAAATACAGTCCCGTCTGTCCCTCCTTCGGCAATTCGAAATCTACGGAAGCCGTACCGTATTCATCGGTAGTAGCCTTCTGCTCAGCCACCTGCTTCCCGTTAGCATCTCGCAGGATAAAATTCAGTTCCATGCTCTTGCCAGGCACACTGGCATCCAAGCCCTTCTTCACGATGTAGGAAATGGCTGAGGCATGCACGGTCTGACCCGGGCGATAGATGCTGCGGTCGGTAAACAGCTGATGTTTAATCTTGTCATCCTTCCGTTCGTAATAGCGGGTGCGAGAAAGATAGATATCCTTGGCAGGCGTAAACTTGTCATTGCTGGTGGAAATCAAGACGTTTCCATCCACATTCTTGAAGTAAGCCTCGCCGTTCTCATCGGTAGTCAAGCGAGCATGAACCAGTCTCTTCCACTTGCCCGTCTTCACATCATAATCCCTGTCATAGAGCATGATTTTCGCACCCGGTACAGGCTGTCCATCGGTAGCATTCACCACTACATAGCGATGCTTATCATCCGGCAACTGCTGGATCATCACCGCCAGATTGCTGACATAGAAGAGTTCTCGCTGCGGAGCGATGCCGGTATTATCCGAAGTCACCTCCATCAGATAGGCACCCAGCGGCAGATTGCCACCGATTTCAATGGAATCCTTCACCTCTTGATAATCCGGACGACCATAGTAATTCCTGCTGTAATCCTTCTGATGCAGTTTCGTGGTCTTCTTCAGGAGCATCTTATAGGTAGCCTCATCCCGAGCATCATATTCATTATCCGCCGTGATGTTGAGGCGGGAGATGCTGATTTTCAGGTTCTGGAGATTACGCACATCCAGCTGCACCCAAACCTTCTCCCCAGGTCGCAATACCTGCGGCATATCCTTCACCCGGAACATCGGTTCGGTAAGTCGCTTCTGCGCATTTCTCAGTTCGTTCATTCTCGACCATTCACCCCAGCGGCTCAGCGCATAGTTGATATAGTTGAGCTTATCCTGCGGTTTGGCATCGGTAGCACCTTCCATGAAGCGGAAATGCTCCACGGCAAGTTCGCCTGCCTCCGGAATATCCTGATAAATCTGGATGAGCGAGTCGATGGTCTGCAGATACTTCGACTTCTTCACCACTCTCACGTCGTCCTGGCGGTATTTCTCGATTAGCTTATAGGCACAGAGACAAGCCGCACCCCGATTGCCCACCTTATTATAATAGGTGTACAGCTGCAGATACGCCTCCTTGCTGTCTGCCTCGAATCCGATGAGATGCAGCAAATCATTCTTGAAGGAACTTCCGTCCACCCCTTTTAGAGTCAGCGGCACATACTCAGTAGAAGCATGCTTGGCAAGAAGCTCTGGGTGCGCCATCGCTTTTTTGAAGAACTCCTGGCTCTTCTTCAGGTTTACCTTTCGCTGACTTTGATAATAAGAAGCATCCTCCCTTTGTTCCAAAGAAGCCTCATCCACTTCTATTCCATACGGATTATCATGATATACCTTGCCGAGCACAGCATATCTCACCGCTTTCAGCATCGGGTCATTTGTCTTCAAAGCTTCAGCTTCCATCCGCTTCACGTTAGGCGTCAGCGAGTCAGCCGAAATCTCTTTCCAGAGTGTCATCTGTCTTATCTCAGCCGCCAGCAGCTGCCCGTAATCTTTGGCAGCCGAAGCCTTGGCGATGATTTTCTTCATCACCGCGATTTCGCTCTTAGGCTGGTCCTTCTGAGCATTGATTTCAGCTTGCTTCCACAAGTTGTCGTATGTCTGAGCCGCTACCTGCATCGTAGCAAAGAGGGCTACCAAAAGTGATAAAATGTTTCTTTTCATAAGCCAACTGTATAAAATGTTTATAGAATGATGATAATCATCAAACTTTTCATTGCAAAAATACAAAAAAAAACTGTTTTCTAACCCCGAAACTTAAACTTTTTACTATCTTTGCACCAAAATAGTATATTTTACCAAGAAATAACATTAAAAAAACAATGGCAGAAAAAAAGTATGGTCATTTTGATGACGCCAATCGCGAATACGTGATTACTGACCCAAAGACCCCATGGCCTTGGATCAATTATTTGGGTAACGAGGATTTCTTCTCGCTCATCTCAAACACAGCAGGTGGTTATTCCTTCTACAAGGATGCCAAGTTCCGTCGCATCACCCGTTATCGCTACAATGGTGTGCCGATGGATAACGGCGGTCGCTATTTCTATATCAAAGATGGCGATACCGTATGGAACCCGGGATGGAAACCTTGCAAGACACCACTCGACAGCTACGAGTGCCGCCACGGCATGAACTATACCCGCATCACGGGCAGCAAGAACGGCGTGGAGGCGAGTGTGCTTTTCTTCGTACCGCTCCATACATGGGCTGAGGTGCAGAAGATGACGCTGAAGAACCAGACTGAGGAGGTAAAGACCCTCAAAGTGTTCTCCTTTGCAGAGTGGTGCCTCTGGAATGCTGCTACCGACATGGAGAACTTCCAGCGCAACTTCTCTACGGGCGAGGTGGAGGTAGAGGGTTCTACCATCTATCACAAGACCGAATATCGTGAGCGCCGCAACCACTATGCTTTCTACACAGTGAATACCGAGATTCAGGGCTACGATACCGACCGCGAGAGCTTCATCGGACTCTACAACGAGTTTGCCGAACCTGAGGCTGTGATGGAAGGCAAGCCACGCAACAGTTTTGCCCACGGCTGGAGCCCTATCGCATCTCATTATATCGAGGTTACCCTGCAGCCAGGCGAGAGCCGCGACCTCATCTTCCTGCTGGGCTATGTGGAGAACGAGCAGGACAAGAAGTTCAGCGCCAAGAAGGTAATCAACAAGGAGAAAGCTCATCAGCTTATCGCCAAGTTTGATACCACCGAAAAGGTGGATGCTGCCTTCGCAGAACTCAACCAGTACTGGGATAACCTGCTGAACATCTTCACCGTGAAGAGCGGCAACGACAAGTTAGACCGTATGGTGAACATCTGGAACCAGTATCAGTGCATGATCACCTTCTGTATGTCGCGTTCGGCAAGTTTCTTCGAGAGCGGCATCGGTCGAGGCATGGGCTTCCGCGATTCCAACCAGGACCTCGTAGGTTTCGTTCATCAGATACCTACCCGTGCCCGCCAGCGCATCATCGATATCGCCAGCACCCAGTTCCCAGACGGTGGCTGCTATCACCAGTATCAGCCGCTCACCAAACGTGGCAACAACGATATCGGTGGCGGTTTCAACGACGACCCTTGCTGGCTCATCTTCGGTACCGTAGCCTATATCAAGGAGACGGGCGACTTCTCTATCCTCGCTGAGCAGGTGCCTTTCGACAACCAGCCAGGCACAGAAGTAAGCCTCTTCGAGCACCTCAAGATTTCGATGAACCATGTTATCAACAACCTGGGTCCGCACAAGTTGCCACTCATCGGAAGAGCCGACTGGAACGACTGTCTGAACCTGAACTGCTTCTCCTGGGACCCTAACGAGAGTTTCCAGACCACCGAAAACAAGGGCGAAGGAAGCAAGGCAGAGAGTCTGATGATAGCCGGTCTGTTCGTGGTTACCGGCAAGGATTATGTGGCTCTGTGCAAGCAGCTTGCCAAGGAAGCTTTGGAAAGCAAGGAGGGCGAAATAGCCGGTCTTGCAGAGGAAGATTATTTGACAGAAGCCGAGCGCATGCAGCAGGCTGTAGATGAGATGAACGAGGCTGTGAAGCAGCATGGATGGGACGGCGAATGGTTCCTCCGCGCTTACGATTTCTTCGGCAACAAGATTGGTAGTGATGAGAACGAAGAAGGCAAAATCTTCATCGAGAGCCAGGGCTGGTGTACGATGGCTGGTATCGGTCTGGAAGAAGGACTCTGCGATAAAGCACTGGACAGCAGTAAGAAACGACTGGAATGCGAGCACGGACTGGTGCTGAACAACCCAGCTTACACCACCTATCATGTAGAAATGGGTGAGATTTCTTCTTATCCTGAAGGTTACAAGGAGAACGCCGGTATCTTCTGCCACAACAATCCTTGGGTCATCATCGGAGAGACTGTAGCCGGTCGAGGCAACGATGCCTGGAGCCATTATACCAAGATTCTGCCTAGCTATGTAGAGGAAAAATATCAGACACTTCACAAGGTAGAGCCTTACGTAAACTGCCAGATGGTAGCCGGTAAGGATGCAGCCAAACCGGGCGAAGGAAAGAATTCCTGGCTCACCGGTACAGCGGCATGGATGTGGTATACAGTATCAGAATTCATCCTCGGCATCAAGCCAGATTATGAAGGTTTGCTCATCGATCCTTGTCTCCCAAGCACCGCTAAGGAGTATGAGGTAACCCGCAAGTTCCGTGGTGGCGAATACCATATCACAGTAAAGAATCCTAGCGGAAACCAGAAGGGCGTGAAGCAGATTACAGTGGATGGCACTCCTATCTCAGGCACCATCATTCCTTGCTCTGAAGGCAAGCATGAAGTAGTGGTTGAGATGTAAATCAGCCAGATTTTATCAAGTTACGATTTGAAAGTTCAATGTAACGAAATTCTTTTCATACCCATGCCCCCTGTTTTAGGGGGTATGGGTATCACAATAAACACTTGCCCCTTTATTTCAAGGGAGCAAGTGTTTTATTTGTTTGATAATCTGATACTTAGCTTTTAATATAAGCACATATTCAACAGTATCAAGAGTAAGATTCTAAGTCTCTATCATTGACTCAGTTCCTCAATAACTCAGTTCCTCAGTTTTTTTTCTAGGGGGTATATAGCCCTTATAGTTCAAAGTTGTTTTAAATTGTTATATATTATATATTATTATATATATAAATATATTTATATATATAATAAACTTCTAAATAAAGACAAAAGTGAAGGGTCAGAGAAAAACTGAGGAACTGAGTACTGAGGAACTGAGTCATTCTAGTAAGAAACATCATAACCCTCATAAATGCCTGTTTTACAGCTTAACCCTATACTTTAAGAGAGTAAAGCTATGAGTTGACACCCATAAAACTATGAGTTGTCACCCGCAAAACTATGAGTAAGGAAGTTTAACTACTTTCAATCTGAAAGCATAGTTTAAACATTTCCTTATCACACCCCCAATTTTTGCAGTATCAGAGAAAATTCGTATCTTTGCACCGAATTCTATCCATTCCTTCCATACCGCTCCTTCCATGCCATCCCCACAACTCCTTCCGCCCAGCTTCAGCACGCGTCTCTCCATCCGAAGTATTAAAAGGAAAAAGATAAAAAAGGTATGGCTTTTCGAGTTATTTTTTGTACTTTTGCAGCCGATAACGCATTTTGCGAACAAAACAGGATTCTTTAAAGAAAAGAAAGGAAATAACAATGAAGAAAATATTATACTTTGTGGCAGCCCTGGCTGCTACATCCTTTATCACTACGATGGGTACCAGCTGCAAGTTTGCACCCGACCAGCATGACGGCGACACGGTAGCTGCCAGCGAGTTTTACCCGATAGATACCTCTGCGGCTCATGCCAAGAAGATGGCGAAGATTGCTGCCATCAAGAACGGAAAAGACAGTGTAGGCATCTATTATGTGGGCAGCAATTCTACCAAAGACCTCATCGAGCTCGTATCCTATCCTTCACGCCGCGACACGATGATGTACAGCAAGACCCGACACATAAAGGTGAAGGGCAATGCCGACATCAACCACGTGATTCGTGTAGACTTCTATCTGCATAACGGCAAGGATTCGCTGGTGAAGTATGTTGAGGAGGTGGTGCTTTAGCCAATAACCAAAAAAATCAGCACAAAAAGGCTAGCATACAAAAACGCACGCTAGCCTTTTTCGTATTTTATCTAACCTGAATTTCAAATCACTTAATAGCCTATAAACTATCAACTAATCATAGAATCCCGGCTGCTTATACTCAATGCCCAGTTCATCATCTACTGTTGCGATGACACCCTGAATCTGACCCATGGCAAACATACGGCCGAGGAGAGTGTAACCGGCATTGTGACCATGATTGCTCTCATCGAATACGCCACCTGGCTCATCAGTGAAGGTCATACCGTGGTCTACTCGCATTGGCAGACGACGGCCGGAATTGCACTTGCCTTCCTGCTCAGCCTTCTCGAAGATGCGGCAAAGTTCAATCAGATGGCCGCGACCACCCAAGTGAGAAGCCTCTGTAAAGTTGCCGTTAGGGAAGATGTAGCAAGAGCGCAGATGAACAAAGTGAGTGCGGTCGGCAAACTGCTTCGCCATCGCCACACAGTCGTTGTGCTCGCCGGCAGAGAATGAACCTGCACAGAAAGTCAAACCATTGTGCTTGTTTGGCACTGCATCCAACATCCACTGGATATCCTCGGCACGACCGATGATTCTTGGCAAACCGAATACAGGATAAGGAGGATCGTCTGGGTGAACACACATATTGATATCGTACTCATCGCAGATAGGCATGATAGCCTCCAGCCAGTACTTCATGTTCTCCTGCAACTTCTTCTTGTCGATACCATCATAAAGCTTCAACAGGTCGCGGAACTTCTGGACAGGAGCTGAATCGCCCTCGCTGAAGTTACCCGATACGAAACCCTGGGTCTTGATGATGATGTTCTCTACCAAGGCATGATCCTGCTCTGGTGTAGAAGTCTTCTTGATTTCATCAGCCTCAGCCACGAGGTCTCTGCCCCACTTGTGCTCCTTAGAGAACTCAGCCCAATCCTCACGAGCGCCTTCACGCTGCAGGATATAGATGTCAAAGTAGGCAAACTCGCCCCAGCTCATATAGAGGTTGTTGGCTCCGTTAGGATTCTCGTGTGCCAAATCGGTACGAGCCCAGTCCAAAACAGGCATGAAGTTGTAGCAGATGCATTTGATGCCTTCCTCGCCCAGGTTGCGGAGACTTTCCTTGTAAACCTCTATCTGATGATCACGGTCAGGACCACCATATTTCAGGGTTTCAACCACAGGCAAAGACTCTACCACGCTCCATTTCATACCATAAGACTCGATGTACTCCTTGAGTTCATGAATCTTCTCGCGTGTCCAAACCTCGCCCAGAGGAACATCGTGCAATGCGGTAACAATACCCTCAACACCAATCTGCTTCAACTGTGCAAGCGTAATCTTATCTTTCTTGCCAAACCAGCGCCATGTTCTTTCCATATATATATTATAATGTATAAGTTTAAAAATGAATTATCTTGCAGAAACATATTTATGCAATGTCTGTCTTACGGCACCCTTGCTGGCGAAGAGTTCCTTCACCATGCCTTCTATCTGCTCGCCGAAGCCAGCCTCGTAGAGATCGAGTCCGAACACATCCTTGCGGGAATAGAGGTTCTTCAGGCAAGAGTAGTCCTGATCAGCCTTGCCTACCTCCAGAGGAGCTACGATGGCCTGCAGTTCTGCCAACAATGGGTCGGAAGATGGCTCGAATGGCTTCAGGTTATCATCCAATGCCTTGAGATAACGGGCATAACCTGCTAATACCAAAGGAATCAACACGAGATTGCTCACGTCGAGACCACGGTCGATATACTTCTTGATAGTCTCACCGAAACGGATAGAGAGCTTCTGACTGGTATCAGTAGCGATACGCTGAGGAGCATCCGGCATGAACGGGTTAGGCAGACGCTTGTTGATTACGGTGCCGATAAACTCGTATGGGTTCAATACGCCTGGGTCGGTAACCACCGGCATCGCCTCGATATAACCGATCTTCTGGATAAAGGCACGCAGGTCCTCATCCGCCATCTCTGCAGAAATCAAGGTATAGTCGAGCATGCAACCATAGATAGACATCGCTGTATGGAGAGGGTTCAGACAGGTGGTTACCTTCATGGTCTCAACCTCATCTACAGTCTTGCGGGATGTATAGAGCGCACCGCCCAACTCCAATGGCGGACGACCGTTGGTATAAGTATCCTCGCAAACGAGATACTGCACTTCCTCGGCATTTACGAAAGGAGCGGTGAAAGTATGCTTCTCGGTGATAATCGTATTGTTATCCTCGAAACCATCCTCAGCGAGCATCGCCTGTACCTTCTCGTGTGGACGAGGAGTAATCTTATCAATCATAGACCAAGGATAGGTAATCTTGCTGCTGTCATTGATATAATCTACGAAACCAGCCTCTACGATACCATCCTGTGCCCAACGCTCAGCATAAGCCTTTACACCAGCCTTAACATGGTCGCCGTTGTGAGAACAGTTGTCGGTAGACTGAAGAGTAAGTGGCAACTTGCCTGCCTTATAACGCTCATAGAGAAGAGCGGTAAGCTTACCCATAGCAAATACTGCATCGAGACCACGTGCCAGATCGGCATCATTGAAAGAATATCCCTTCTCGGTGATGGTGAAAGTTACCATCTGCAGACTTGGTGCCTGGAAAATCTGGACCAATCGTGCCCAGTCCTCACCAAACTGCTTATCCGCCTTGAGGCTTTCTGTGATAGAAGCGATGACCTTCTTCTCGATGGTGCCGTTGCTCTGGAGGCTGACGAGAAGAGAGAGATTATTGTAAGGGCGATAAGCCTTGTCGATAATTTCGTAGTCGAAGCTTTCTGCTACGATGACACCACGGTCGTACTTACCGGTGTTGAGTGCATCGTTAAGAATAGCAGCCGGGAACGCACGGAAGATGTTACCTGCACCAAAGTGAACCCAAGTAGGCTCGTCGTGAGTCTTCTTAGCTACGGCTGCGATGTCATACTTAGGAAGCTCATAACCCTTAGCTTCCCATTCTGCAGCATTAAAGCTGTCTGAAAGAATTTCGTTCAGTTTCATGATTAATAATTATTGATGTTGTTTTATGTAAATTTTAACCTTTTTATAAGCAATACAATGATTCCTTTTCTGTTGAGTCAGGGCAAAATTACGAATTTAATCTGAAATACCGCTCCTTTTTAGAGATTATTTTAAAATATTGAACAATAAGAAACTTAAATTGAACAATTAGAAATGTTTCGGTAACAAAAAATACTTTTCGCCCTGTTTCCCTATTTACCGGTAGTAGACTATTTATATACACTTTACAGATTATCCAGTTCCTTGATCTGCTTTTTCGGTGTCACTCCAAGTCCCTTCAGGCTCTCTACCCTTCTCATCACATTGCCGGTGCCGTCATAGAGTTGCTTCTTTGCCTTATCAAAAGTACCCGAAAGACGGGTTATCAGATCACCCACACTCATAAAGGTATCTTCGAAGCCAGCCACCTTATCATACAGATCAGCAGCCGTCTTCACGATTTTCTCCACATTCTTGTTCTGCCGGTCATACTGCCAGAGATTATAGGCAAGCTGGAGTGCCATGAGCAGATTGCTTGGCGAGATGATAATAATCTTCTTCTGATAAGCATAACGGCTGAGATCCGGCTGCTGCTTCATCGCTGCGATATAGCTGGTCTCGTTAGGGATGAACATCAGTACGAAGCCGATGGCATCATCCACCAGTTTGGAATAGTCTTTGGCTGCCAGTTCATCGATGTGCTTTCGTACGCTCAGCGCATGTGCCTTCATCAGGCGTTCCTGTTCAGCCTCATCTTCAGCTGCCAGAGCATCGGAATAGGCGGTAAGCGAAACCTTGGAATCGATGACCACACTTCTGCCTTCCGGGAATCGGACGATGACATCCGGACGATAGTTCTTTCCCTCTTCATCTTTCGTATTCTCCTGAATGAAGAATTCCTCATCTTTACGAAGTCCGCTGTTCTCCAGGATGGTTTCCAGCACCATCTCACCCCAGTCGCCCTGCATCTTGCTGTCGCCCTTCAATGCCTTGGTCAGGTTGGCAGCATCGGAGCCAATCTTCTCGGTCTGCTCCTTCAGGTTCAGTACAGCCTGCTGCTGTTCCTGCTGGAAGAGTTTCATCGTTGCCTCGAAGGTGTTCTGCAGTTCCTTCTTGTTCACCTCGTTCTGGGTTTTGCTCTCCTCTACCGATTTCTTGAAATCAGCAAACTGTTCCTTGATAGGTTTCAGGAGTTCATCCATCTGCAGACGGTTGGTTTCCTGCAGAGCCGACTGCTTGGCAGCCAACTGCTCAGCCGCCACCTTCTGCTGTTCTATCGTCATTCGCTGCATTTCCTGCTTCAGACTCTCGAGTTTCTGTGCCCACTGCTGGTCGCTTTCCGCCCTGAGTTTCGCCGCATACAGCCGCTCGTTCTCCATTTGAGATTTCATTGATTGAACCTCAGAAGCATGATGCAGTTTTATCTGTTCGATGTTAGCCGCCAGCACCTGAGCCTTCGCTACGAGCTGTGTTTTCTCCTCTCCCGCACATTTTGCTTCCATCAGTTTCCCCACGAAGAATCCGATGGCAAGCCCTATGATGATTCCAACTACTATTTCCATTTATCCTAGTTTTGAATGATTCTGTAAATCTGCAAAAATTATGATTTGCAAAAGTAATCATTTCAAGACATAACACCAAACATCATGGGGGATTCTTGTAGATATTTAACTCTTCTGCATTTTACTATGCAAACAAAAAGAGCGCACCGCTATTGGCACGCTCTTTTCTTTAAATCATCTTTTAAATATACATTATCGGTTGGCAGTAGGCCACTGATAAGTATCAGTGCAATGGATATCAGCACTCTGGTCGGCAATCATCAACTTGAAATCGCCTTCCTCCAATCTCCATTTGCCATTCCAACCTACGAAGGCCAAATCGTCTGCCTTTAATTCAAATGTCATGGTCTTGGTCTCACCAGGCTGAAGTTCCACCTTGTCGAAGGCACGGAGACGACGGCCATCAGGCACAATACTAGCGATGAGATCGCTACTGAACAGGAGGACACTCTCCTTGCCTGCCACCTTTCCCGTATTCTTCACATCCACGCTCACCTTGATGATGTCGCCGTGGCGGAAATCAGACTGAGAAACCTTCAGGTTGCTATATTTGTAAGAGGTATAACTCAAACCATATCCGAAGCCCCACTGCTGGGTAATCTTCGCATTATAGTCGTAAGCACCTTCCATCGTACCCACCTCCTCACTCTTCTTGAAGTCATAGTTGGCGAGCGAATTGATTTCCTTAGGATAGGTGTAAGGCATCTTGCCACTGAAGTTTGACTTGCCCGATACCAGGTTTGCCAAGGCATCGCCGCCCATGTTGCCAGGGATAAGGATGTTGATGATGCCCTGTGCCAATGGTTCGATGTCAGCGATGAGACGAGGACGACCTTCATTCAGCACCAAGATGACAGGCTTGCCTGTCTGAGCCAAAGCCTTGACCAGATTACGCTGGTTCTCTGAGAGCCAAAGGTCGGTCAGGTTGCCCGGAGTCTCTGTATAGGAGTTCTCGCCAATGCAAGCCACGATGACGTCAGCATCCTTCGCTGCAGCCACTGCCTCCTGAATCTGAGGTTCGTTCTCCTCCCAGTATTTTCCCTTCTCATTATAGGTAACACCCTGGTTCAAGATAACATTCTCCTTGCCATACTCATTACAGAATGCCTCATAGATAGTATTGTACTTGCCGGCAAACTCATCAGCACGATGACCCTGCCAGGTATAGCTCCATCCACCGTTCAGACAACGCATCTGATTGGCATTAGGACCTGTAAGGAGAATCTTCTTGCCATGCTGCAAAGGAAGGATATTACCCTCGTTCTTCAGGAGCATCATACTCTCGGTAGCTCCCTCCAAGGCGAGCTTGGCAAACTCCTCACCACCAAACTTAGGATAATTCTTCAGTTTCTGGGTTGGGTTCTTGAAGAGGTCGAGACGGTACTTCATGCGAAGCACACGGCGACAGGCATCGTCGATGCGACTCATCGGAATCTTACCTTCCTTCACCAGTTCTACAAGATAGCCACAAGCATCGCAAGAATAAGGTTCCATAATCATGTCGATACCGGCATTGATGGCGATGCGGAGCGCATCCTTCTTGTCCTTTGCCACCATCTCACGAGTATAGAGATTGTTGATGTCTGCCCAGTCGGTGATAAGCACACCATCCCATCCAGTCTCTTCCTTCAGCCATCCTGTCAGGAATTCCTTGTTGGCATGCATCGGCACACCATTGACGGAAGCGGAATTCACCATCACGGTTAAGGCTCCAGCCTGCAGACCCGCCAGGAAAGGAGCAAAGTGCTTCTCTCGCAAGTCGGCAGGAGAGATATAGGCTGGCGTACGGTCTTTACCGGTCCAAGGCACACCATAGCCCATGAAGTGCTTCATTGAAGTAGCAATGTGATACTGGTCGATGTTGTTTGGGTCCTCGCCCTGGAAACCATAGACCATCGCCTTGCCCATCTCAGAACTGAGGTAGCAATCCTCGCCAAAGTTCTCCCAGATGCGAGGCCAACGGGCATCACGACCGAGATCAACGGTAGGACTGTAAGTCCAAGGCACGCTCACCGCACGAGTCTCATAAGCGGTAGCCTCAGCCGAACGGCGAGCTATCTCACGATTAAAGGTGGCAGCCACATTGATGTTCTGCGGGAAGAGGGTTCCACCCTGTGTATAAGTAGAACCGTGGTTCTGGTCGAGACCGAAGACACAAGGGATGCCGATGCGCTTCATCGAGATCTTCTGGATTTGTGCGATATACTTCTCCCACTGCTTAGCGGTTGGTGCGCAGGTATTTGGAGCGTTGAGGATAGAGCCAATCTTATAGCGGGAAAGGATAGAATCGGTCTTGTGCTCGTCGATATAGAACACACCGTTCTTGTCGTTGGCACCAAAGAGGTCGGTCACCAATTCCATCATCTGACCTATCTTTTCCTCCAAGGTGAGTTTCTTCAGAGTTTGTTCTACCTGAGCCTCAATCTTAGGGTCGCTCTTGATAACCGGAACATTGGCACTGGCTGTATAAGCCAATGCCAACAATGAAATAGATAATAAAATTTTCTTCATAAACAGTAAAGGTTTGACGCTTTATGATAAAAACGGAAATCTTTCTAATATATTATTCAATAGTTACTTTCTTTACGGTGTAACCATCACCCACGAGGAGGAAACCATCCTGCTCTGTCAAGAGTTGGATAGAGAGGTCGGTCAGTTTAAACTCCCATTTAGCTGGTCCATCCACCATGAAGTCGCCACGTTCTATGTCGCCCCCCTTACCAGTAAGGATGTTGTTCCACCAAGCTGTGGTAGCGGTACCCTGACCTTTTCCATCCACATAGACACGGAGGATGGTGCCAACCTTCACCTTTGAGAGGAAGGTTTCCTTCAAGGCCTCGAATGGTGTACCCCATGTCACGGCAAACTCACCTTCCCAGAGGGTAGTCTCCATAGATGGACGCGGCTCTGTAGTTACCTTGATTTTACCGCAAGGGAACTGTACACCACTGCCATCTACCAATGTAATGTCGTAATCGCCATTGGCGAGGTCGGAAGGAGCAGTAACTTTCAATGCTGTACCCTTATCGAGAACTTCGAAGGCAGCCTCCTTACCATCGATGAGTACTTTCTGAACGTGATCCACCAGGTTCTTGCAGTTGCGGATGGTTGTAGTTTCTCCCGGAGCTACCCAAAGCTCGTTGGCATTGGTACCCAAGACTGGATCATCAGCAGCAGGAGTCACGGTAACGTTCAAGGTGCGGGATGTGGTCTTGCCCTTGGTGGTGGTTGCCACAATCTTCAGTTCATGATTACCTATAGGCAAAGGTTGGTCGATAGTAGTACCTTCGGCAATCTTAGTGCCGTCGAGCAACCATGTCACAGTGGTATAGTGAACAGGAGTCACCTTGATTTCCAACTTATAATTAGTCTTGCGGTCTATCTTGGAATCAGCCAAGTCGGTGTTCAAGATACGTGGATTGTCATCTTCGCTGGCTGTGAAGTATGGTTCATCATCAGAAGAGCAAGAAGACAAGGTAGATGTACCAGCCAGTGCGAAACCCACGGCTAAGAGCATCATCATAGCCTTCAAGACTTTTCCCTTATATTGTTTCATTGTCTTATTCATAATTAATTATTCTATTCTATTGTCCTATAAGACTTAACATTTAACACTTAACATTAAACACTACTTGCTATATCCCTTTCCGAATGGAGGATTGAAGTCTGGCTGAAGGTTTACATCAGCCTTGTCCCACCAGAGGCGTTTGTGCCAATCGTCTGTACCACCCATGCGGTCGATGGCAGCCTTGTAGTTGGCATTGTTGTACTGAGCTTCCAATACAGGATACTGCAAGCGGACAGGCATTGACCAATCGGGATCCGTATAAGTGAAACCATTCTTGGTCAAGAGATCACGATTCAAGATGGCAGGATAGTCAGAGCGGCGCAAGTTAGCCCAACCCTCAGAAGGGTTCATCATGTGGAGAATCCAAGCCTGGGTGTTGATGGTCTCCTTAGGATTGTCACCCAACGGATTGCTGGCAATGAACGCATCAATCTCTTCCTTGGAAATCTTGTTGGATGTAAGATAGTAGTTGTTGAGCAACTCCATGCTGGCACGAACACCAGCCTCGTAGTGACTCTCAGCATCACCACCACCAACATTCCAATCCTTGGTTGCAGCCTCAGCCTTGAGGAACTCCACCTCAGCATAGCTCATCAAGTCGCCAGGACAAGAAGGCATCTCGAAGTCGATGTTCAGGCAAGGACGACTAGCTCGGGCTATATAATCAGAGTTGGCATAAGTGTTCTCGTCTATCTCTGCATACTTCTTCAAAGTAGGAAGGTCATCCAACGTAGCTGGATTCATCCAGTCTGTGTACCAGGCTGCACCAGGGTTGCAAGGCTCCTCACCGAGGTTCTTGCTCTTGAAGTAAGCCAGGAAATCATCGGTCAAGTCGATGTTCTGCTCCTTATCTGGCTTCACCTGACTACGCTTGATATTGTAGTAGTGACGGCAGATGCGATAGAGACGAGGGTCGTTGGTATTCTGCAACTGATAGAACAAGGTAGAGCATACCATGGTAGGCGATGTGGCATCCTGACCATAGAGAATCTCTCCCAAGGCATTGGTACGGAAATCATAATCATTGGCACCATCATAATATGTATAAGGTGCATCAGCATACTTGATATAAGCATCATCTGCAGCACTGGCGATAGCACCGGCAGCCACAGCCTTCTCAAACTCCTCCTTTGCCTTCTGTGGATTAACATCGGAAATGCGCATGGCATAGCGCATACGGAGTGCATTGGCATACTTCTTCCACTTAGCTACATCACCACCCATGCTGGTGACATCACCAGAAATGCGGTCGGTACCTGTGCCAAGCTGCTTCTCGCAAGCGTCAAGTTCCTCGAAGAACCAGCTGTAGAGTTCCTCTACGGTATCATACTTAGGGTTGGAGATACCTGAGATATAACCCAGACCTGCCTCCGAACAAGGCACGTCACCGTAGGTATCTGCCAAAACTGCCGTGAGATAGACACGATGGATACGAAGTACCGCATTCAAGTTTGCCTTGTCAGCAGATTTGTGGATGGCATCCACAAGGTTCTTGATACTGATTTCATAATAGCGGTCCCAGACACGACGGGTCATATCATCTTCTCTGAAATTAGAACCAGCGTAATTGGATACATTATAACCACCAGCGAAATACTGTGGAAAACCCGTTATATAGTTACGGTAGGTATCCATCAGACTGAAGTCACCGTAAGTCTGCAACAAAGCTGTTGTCAACTGTGCGTTAGGGTCGAGCTCGTTCACCTTGGTCTTGTCGGTGTTGATGTTGCTCAAGGTATCATCAGAGCAAGAAGTCATCGCAGTGCCGGTTGCCATCAGGGCGAAAGCCATCATCAGGCTGCTCTTACCTATATATTTCTTGATTATATTGTTCATTTTCTTACCTTATTATATATTAGAACTCTTCTAAAGAAATTGATTCATTTTTTTCGGGACTAGAACTTCACGTTCACGTTCAAACCATAACTCTTGCGAGATGGCAGGGAACCATATTCCAGACCGAGACCTGAGGTGTTGTAGCTGGAGTCTGGGTCGATGTTAGGAATGTTCTTCCAAACAATGAATGGGTTACGAGCCACGAAGGATACGGTCAAGCCCTTGACATACTTGCCCAGGATGCTCTCTGGGAAGGTATAGCCGAAAGTAATCTCACGACACTTCACGTAAGAGTTGTCGTAAACGAAGGCACTCTGCACGCCTTTTGCCACATGCTTCCAGTAATCTTCAGGGTTCACGGCGATGTCGTTCTTGCGATAAGTACCGTCGCCATTGTCGATGACACCATCTACGACAAATCCCTTGCAGTTACCTGCTGCACGCCATTCGGCAAGTTCCATACCCGAAGCCTTGCGAGCCTCCTCAGAAGAGTACCACTCCTCACGGCCTGCCAATGTTCCCTTTGCCTTACCTGTCTCGTATGCAGAACGCATGGACATAGAGTAGATGTCGGCACCTACCTTCACATCGAAGGATGCAGAGAGGCGGAAGTTCTTGTAGCTGAAGGTTGAGTAGAAACCACCTGTCCAGTCCCAAGTAGAGTTGCCGATGGTCTTGATTTCCTGGTCAACCTTTGGAAGACCAGTAGCTGCATCGACAACCACCTGTCCCTTGTCGTTGTAGAGGAAGTCGTGTCCACGGATAGCTCCATAGTTCTCACCTACCTTGGCACCTACAGAAACACCGCACCAGGTTGCCTTCGCCAACTCGAAGTAGTCCATGCCATCGATGAGCGACTTCACCTTGTTGGTATTCTTCGAGAAGTTGACACCCAAGTCCCAAGCGAAGTCCTTGATTTGCAAGGCACGGGCATTGAGGGCAATCTCGACACCCTGGTTCTGAATCTCACCGGCATTGATGAGGCGGTAAGCATAGCCAGAGGTGGTGGTTGAAGCCAAACTCAAAATCTGGTCCTTGGAGTTCTGGTTGTAATAGGTGGCATCCAAGCCCAAGCGTCCGTTGAGGAACTTCATCTCCAAACCTACCTCGTAAGAACCTGTCATAGTAGGCTTCAAATCCTTGTTCGGCTGTGTTGAGTTGGCTATCATACCGATGGTATAACCCGAGTAGCTGTACTTGCCCGTGGTATAGTTGAGTGCCAACAGGTATGGATCGGTATCGCTACCTACCTTTGCCCAAGATGCGCGAATCTTACCATAATTGATGAACTTCTTGTTCTTGATAAACTCAGAGAAAACCAAGCTACCAGATACAGAAGGATATACGTATGTATTGTTATTTGTAGGGAGCGTAGACGACTTATCGCCACGGATGGTTCCCTCCAAATAGTAAGTATGCTTGTAGCCGAGGCTCGCGCTGGCATAGAGAGAGCTGATCTGCTTCTTGTACATACTCTCACGAGTGTTCTGTTCCTGATAGTTCATGATGTTCTGGATGCCATTCATCTGCTGGTTGAGACCGACGTTGGTAGTGGTCTTATTGTTCACCTTGAAGATGTTACCACCAGCGGTAGCGTTGACATCGAAGTCGCCCCATGAGTTGTTGTAGAGGGCAAGTATCTCAGCGTTGAGTGTGCGGTTCTTGAAGATTTGGTCGGTAAGCTTTCCGGCAGGAGTTCCTGGAGTTGTCTTGGCGATGAATTCCTGGAAGTTCATGCTGTTGATGTCGGTACCGATAGTACCCTGCAACTTGAGGTGCTTGTTGATATTCCAGATTGCCTTACCCGTAAAACGGAACACGTCCTTGTCGGATGTATTGCTGTTCTTATAGAGATCCCAGTATGGGTTCTTGTTATACTGATCGTTACCATTCCAGTTGGAGTAGTTGCCATCGGCATCCTCATAGTGCTTCAACCAAGCCTGGTCGTAGGTACCTGCCAGGGTCATGAGGTTCTTACCCACGTTGCTCTGAGAGTCACCAAGGGCAGGACGGTTCTTTACCTTCTCACGAGTATAGTTGGCGGTGAAGTCGAAGTCAACAGGACCTGCAGAGGTATTCACACGGAGATTGAAGTTGTCACGGCTCATGTTGGTGTTAGGCAAGATATCCTTGTTGCGCATATCCGTAACAGAGAAACGCATACCCGTCTTACCGGAATTAACTGAGAGGATGGCAGAGTTCTGGGTGGTGAAACCTGTGCGGAAGAAATCAGAAGCATTGTTAGGATGCATCATGAATGGACGTTCTTCGCCATCGAAATATTTGAACATGAAGTCATCAGCCTTAGGTCCCCAACTTGAGTTCGTACCAGAAGTGCTGGATGTAGGAAGCTCGCCATTGTAGCCAGCACCATATATCTCCTGGATGTCGTCCCATTTAGCCAACTGGGTATCGATAGTATAAGAACCATTGTACTCCACGGAAATTCTATCCTTCTCCGCCTTCTTGGTCGTAATCAAGATAACACCATGAGAAGCACGGCTACCATAGAGGGCAGAGGCAGCAGGACCTTTCAATACGGTCATCGTCTCGATGTCGTCAGGATTGATGGCAGAGATACCATCACCGAGGTCATAACCACCACTTTCACCAGCACTGCCAAAGTTGGTATTATCCAAAGGCACACCATCCACCACGTAAAGAGGCTGGTTATTGCCTGCCATTTCTGTATTACCACGAAGAAGCACGCGGGTAGAACCTGAAGCACCGCCAGCGGTGTTCTGCACAACGAGACCAGCCACCTTACCAGAAAGAGAGTTGATGACGTTGGTTTCCTTCGCCTTGGTAAGTTCCTCACCTTTCACTTCCTCCAAGCCATAGCCCAAAGCCTTGCGGTCGCGCTTGATACCAAGGGCGGTAACAACGACCTCATTCAAGGCCTTACCATCCTCTTGCATCGTGATTTTCATGTCATTAGCAGCTTTCACGGTTATCGTCTTGTAACCGATGTAGCTCACTTCGAGCGTTGCTCCAGGCTTGCAGTTCAACGTAAAGTTACCATCTATATCGGTAACGGCACCGTTGGTTGTACCAGCCACCTTCACGCTAGCGCCTATCAAGGTTTCGCCAGTGGCATCCACCACTGTACCCTTGATGCCTTGGTTCTGCTGAACGCTCATCGCTGCATTGTTCATCTGGGCAGCGAGAATGGCAGAAGCAGGCATCCACATCAAACCTGCACCGAGCAGGCCGAGAAACATAGTTTTCTTTCTCATAATTGATATTTTTGTTTTTAGTTTAACATTATTCTTTCCCAAAGATTCCTTCGAGAATCCAAGGAGCATTCACCTTCATACTCTTGAAACGGTCGAAGATGCCATACTTCTCAGAGCCGTTGCCGAAGTGGTTGTTGTCCCAAACGAAAGTAGAAAAGCCTCGTTTGCGAGCCTCCGTAGTCAAGAACTTACAGTAGTAGGTCATGTTTTCATGCACTTTCTCTGAGTTAGACTTATAGTGATCGGTTACTCCCCACTCTCCTATTACGATACCCAGTCCTTTGTTGCTCCAGGTATTCACCGCCTTGTCGAAGAAATCCGTCATCGTCTTCTCGTTTTCTGCAGGTATCTTGCCAGCATCCTTGTAGGCATCACCCCAGTAATCGTAGGTGCAATCGCCGGCGTAGCTCCATGGCTGATAGTAGTGAAATTCCACACTCATATAGTTGTTGCCATTGCCTTCGGCATCCTTCGGAATGATGAAATCTCCATTCTCTATGCCAAACCATGGGTTACAAACGTAAGTCTGTAAGATGAGGTGGCGCTTGGCATTGTTGCCGCCTGTGGCACGAACCATATCCACGAATATCTGATTGTAAGCATTCTGCACTTCGAGGTTCTCGGCAGTAGGTTTGCCCCAGTTGTCCCTGATGTGAACCTCATTGGTACCGGCGAAAGCCAAGCGACTGTCATAATTGGCAAACTCAGAGGCGATATTCATCCAGAGAAGCGCAAGCTTCTGGCAGTTTTCTTCCTTATATTGATAGGTAGGACGACCTTCGAGCCATTTTTCATGATGCACATTGATGATAACCTTCAAACCGTTGTCAAGGCACCAGCCCACCACCTCCTTGATGCGAGCAATCCAAGCCTTGTCGATGCTCATCGCCTGAGCGTTGGTAATGTGGCACTGCCAACGGATTGGAATACGGATGGCATTGAAACCTGCCTTCTTCACGGCTTGTATCACCTTCTTGGTAACAACGGGACTGCCCCAGGCTGTCTCTGCATGGATAGAACCATCAGGGTTGCCAATCTGCATCGACTCACCATCCTGTCCAGGAGCTGAGCACTCGAATGCGTTGCCAAGATTCCACCCCACAACATCTTTATTCCATTGCTGGGCAGTAGGTATGGATTCGCCTACACCTTGAGAACTGCTGGATGAGTGCAACGTACTTGCTTCGCATGAGAGACATGTGAAGACGCCTATTAAAAAGAGGCTAATTTTCAAAAAGTTCCTTTTCATTTTTATGTTTATATTGTTATTGTTTCGTTTTTTAAATAACTGTTTGACTTACTTAACAGAATTTGGTTGCAAAGATAAAGAAAAGGAACTTCCAGAGGGTTAGATAACAAACAAAAAAAGGTTTCAATTCAGACATATCGTCTAAACAGAAACCTTTTCTTTGAATTTAAAACTCTAATTTACAGATACTTACTTGGAGAAACCCCAAAGTGTTTTTTAAATACAGTACTAAAGTACTTCACATTTACAAAACCGGCTTTCACAGATACATCCAGCACACTATCTCCCTGTTTCAGGAAGATTGCAGCCTGCTCCAGACGTATCAAACGCATAAAATCCTGCGGACTTTGGCCCGTAAGAGTCTTCAGCCTACCATAGAAAAGCGTTCTGCTCATCGCCATCTCTCTACAGAGTCGGTCGATATTAAAATCTGTGTCGCTCAGATGAGCCAACACCAAACGGGTAGCTTTATCTACAAAAGCCTGGTCTTGCGGATCCAGAACAGCTTCTGCCACATTTTCGAATGTCTGGCCTTGCTTATTCAAGACAGTATCATCCTTTTTCTCTTCAGAAGTCCCAGTAGGTTCCAAGTGTTCATAGGATGAATCAGAACCCACAATCTGCTCGGAAGAAGCAGACTCAGAAGCAACCTCTCCTCTAACAAGAGCAAGGCTTCTGTCCATATAATACTGATTCAACCGGCGACGATTCTTCAAAATACTGGCAACCTTACTCGCAAGAATAGCAGTATCGAATGGCTTGGCTATATAGTCATCAGCACCAAGTCCGAGTCCCTCTATCATAAAGTCACGACCAGCCTTAGCAGTCAGCAGGATAACAGGCAGCCATGATGTTTCCTTATTTTCCTTGATGCTGCGGCAGAACTCATCTCCGTGCATTCCCGGCATCATGACATCTGAAACAACGATATCACATATCCCGCCCTCTTTCAAATATTTCAAGGCAGCCTCTGCACTCTCCACATCAACTACTTGATAAGAATCACCAAAAGTCATTCTGATATATTTGCGAAGATCTTCATTGTCATCGACAAAAAGAAGTGTATCCGTTGAAACATCAGCATCCTGCAGAACCGCAGAAGACACAGTCTGGCAAGTTTCATCATGCTTATCTTCAGCTAAAGAAGATTCAGTTACAACATTTTTCTTTTCTCCAACAAGCCGGACTGAAGAATCTGTTACATGACCTAATGGCATCTTCACACAGAAAGTAGTACCCTTTCCTTCCTCACTTACGAAACTAAGCTTTCCTCCCAATTTCTCTACAAGCTTTCGTGTAAGCATCAGTCCTAATCCACTTCCCATTTCCTGAGAATTTATCGCATTAGAAGCCCTGAAGAAGGTCTTGAAGATACTCTTAATTTCGGCCTTTGGAATACCTATACCTGTATCACATACATGAATCACAGCCATCTTACCTTCAACAGAAGCCGACAACGTAACCTTTCCACCTTGAGGTGTATATTTGATAGCATTCGAGAGAAGATTTTCCAATATCAGATCCATCATTTTGACATCAGAATGAATCTGTTGCTGCGGACACGTTTCAATACACAGTTGAATATGCTTCTCCTGAGCTGCCAATACAAACTTTTCCAACTGCACACGTAAAAGCATCGGCAATTCTATATCTTGCAGGCGAACCTGTTCGGCAGACTGCTCTATCTTTTGGAAGTCAAGCAATTCTGTAACCATCTTCAATAGTTTGTTGCCGTTACGATGCGCCATATCCAAGAATCCACGACTTTTCTCACTCAAGTTGGAATCATTAGCCAGATTATCAAGAGGAGCCAACACGAGACTCAAAGGAGTACGTATGTTATGGGCAGTATTAACGAAGAAATTGATTTTCTCATCATAATACTTTCGCTGTAAGCGCTCTTTGTAATACTGCCAGACAAAATATAAGATGGCAGCAAAAATACAGAGATAGATAATCCATGCCCACCAGGTATTCCACCAAGGCTGGGCTATATGAATCTCCAAAGTTGTTTCTCCCAATTCTCTACCATTACTTCTGCAGATAGCCTTTACATGAAGCAGATAGCTGCCCGAAGGCAAATTTACAAATCGTACCAACTGATTAGAAGATGGTTTACTCCAATTACGGTCGTATCCTTCCAAATAATATTGATATTGAATATCATACTGGTATTGATAATTGATACTCTCGAAAGAAACAACCAGCGTATTCTCATTATGGCTAAGACTCAATTTGCCTTCCTTCAACATTTCAAAGAGACATTCATTCCAGTAATCGGAACGTTCGACACCTTCAACCTCAACACTATGAATACGAAGTGGAGCGGCATAATTCAAACCTTTGGCAAACATAGGAGTCAAAGCGACAACTCCATTGTTGCTGCCAAAAAGCACCCTGCCATCTGAAGTACACGCAACAGACATTCGGTTATACTCACGTTCCATTCCCTTAAAGATGTTGAGGTTTACTATCTTCCCCTGTTTCATGAACGCCAAACCTTTATCCGTACTGATCCACAAATTGCCATTAATACCTTTTATAAGTCCATAAACAGTATTAGAAGGCAAAGCGTCCTGATTAGTATAACGCTTAAACTTCTTTGTCAGTAAATCATAATCATAGAGTCCTCCTCCATCCGTTCCAATCCAGATATGACGGGAATCCTGAAAAGCCATACTGTTGACAAACAAATTAATGTCTTTTTCGGGATACTGTTCAGGATAAAAGAAACGACGAGGATGCAAAGGTTCGCGCTTATCAATCAAATAGCCTCCATGCGAAGTTCCTACAGCAATAAAACGCTTATCCAGTGATTCCGTGATGCATTGCACTTCGTTGACAGGCAGATAGAATACCGACTTTCCCGTTCCATTCAAATTATATTTATCTGAAGGGAAACAAGCCATATCTCCATCCAAACATCCCACCCAAATATTACCATCGCTATCAGTAAAAAGACTGAATACGTAATCACTCTTCAACATTCCTGTTTCCACAGAATAAGCAAGCATACTAGTGCCATCAGCATGAACCTGATATACGCCATTACCATAGGTACCAACCAGAATTCTGCCGTCTACAGTCTGACAAATCGTAAGCGCCACCTTATTATATAATCCATGATGCCAAAGACGAGTCTGCGCATCATAAACACTTACTCCTTTATCTGTGGCATACCATATTTTCCCATCACGGCTTTGGAAAACATCGTTCACACAATTATCTATCAGTGATTGATTGTTGAGATATTCATGTGTGATATATTCCAATGTATGTTTCATTGGTATCGCCAAATCTACTCCTCCCGAGTAAGAGCCTGTCCATAAATCGCCAAAACGATCGCAGCACAAGGTATATAATCCATTACCATTCAGTACGTTACCAGGACGTCCATCTGTATCAAGCAAGAGCTTGGTTTGTTTATTCGAACTGTCATAAGCATATATTCCTGCTCCATCTACAGCCATCAGAAGAGTCTGCTTATCATATAAAATGATTGAACGTACGGGAATTTTAGGAATGTTTTGCAAAGATTGGAAATCAGCAGATTTTATCAGCTTCCAAGTACGATCATCCATCACTTTAACTCCTTCGTGAAAAGTACCCAGCCAGATACGATGTCCCACAATATCATGATAAGAGGATACTACGGAACTGCCACTAATCTTCTTTTCTAACTTCCGGGCAGACATCGAATAGCAATAAACATCTTTAAATGTTCCTATCAAGAGTTTCTGACCTATAAATTGGATATGATTAATATAGGTATTTTTCAATACAAACCTACCCTTAGCTGTCTCCCGAACTATCTCCTTTCCATCAGTAGCTGCTGATAAGCAATAAATGCCTCTATCCATAGCTAACCAGAAATTGCCCTTTTCGTCTACCAACAATTCGTTCAACACGATACTTCCACCTAAAATTTTCTGAAGATTACATTTCAAAACAAATGTATCTTTCCTCTTATCATATATATACACCTTTCCCTTGTTGTCGTAGGCGTAAATCAGATGTTGCGCATCCTTAGTCAGTTTAATACATCTACCACTAGCATCACTATACGGCATCTCTGTGTATAAAGTATAATTGGTAACTTGTTGCCCATTATATCGGTCAACTCCACGCTTAGTACTTATCCACATGGCACCATCCTCTGCCTCGACAATAGAATAAACACGAGGGCTGGAAAGACCATTGTCTGTATTGAGATTGGAAAGCATGAACATATTTCTGGAAATATGCGCATATGCCTGAAGAGCCGATGCCAACAGCAGCAATATAATTAGAGTACAGGATTTATATCGTTTCATAATTCTTTCATTGATCTTATTTGGGGACAAAGATAATACAAAAAAATGAAAAACAAATAGAATAATGAGATAAAATGAAAAAAATCTATTATCTTTGCAAGATATTAATATAAAGATATAGACTATGATCAAAAGATTATTATCCTTTCTAGACGCATCGCCAGTGAATTTCCTGGCAGTAAAGAATATCTCCGAGGAATTGGAGAAGAACGGGTTCCGACGTATGAACCCACAGGAGCCTTTGGGCAAGATTGAAGCGGGTGAAAAGTTCTTCGTTACCAAGAACGACTCTTCCATCTACGCCTTCCAAATCGGAAAGAAACCTTTGGCAGATGCCGGTTTCCACATGATCTGCGCCCACTGCGATTCGCCTACCTTCCGCATCAAGCCAAATGCAGAGATGCTTTGCGAGGGCGGTATCGTAAAACTGAATACCGAGGTTTATGGTGGTCCTATCATGTCAACCTGGTTCGACCGTCCGCTCACCCTGGCAGGTAGAGTTATCGTGAAGGGCGAGAATGCGATGAATCCCCAGACGCTCCTTCTTCATGTGAAGCGCCCATTGCTGCAGATCAGCAATCTCGCTATCCACTTCAACCGTCAGGTGAATGATGGTGTGAAGTTGAGCAAGCAGAAGGATGTACTCCCTATCCTCGGCATCATCAATGATGAACTGGAGAAGGGTAACCTCCTGATGAATGTGATAACCGACGAACTGAATATCCTGAAAGAGGATGTTCTTGATTTCGATCTCTACCTGGCTGATGCCACCCCAGCCTGCACCTTCGGTGTACACGATGAGTTTATCTCTTCAGGCAGACTTGATGACCTGTCTATGTGCTGGGCTGGCATAGAGGCGATGATTGCATCTGATGCCAATGATACCACCCAGGTTCTCGCCATCTTCGATAATGAAGAGACGGGGTCTCAGACCAAACAGGGAGCCGGAAGTCCATTCCTTTCATATATGCTCCAGCGCATCGCTCTGGCACAGAGCCATACAGAAGAGGCTTATTATCAGGCAGTAGAGCGTGCGTTCATGATTTCGGCAGATAATGCACATGCCTGGCATCCTAACTATAGCGAGAAGTTCGACCCTACGAATCATCCTAAGTTGGGCGGTGGTCCGGTCATCAAGTTCAATGCAGCCCAGAAGTATGCGAGCGATGCTGTATCAGCAGCCATCTTCGCCAACATCTGCGATGCAGCCAGTGTACCATGCCAGCGTTTCGTAAACCACAGCGATGTGGCAGGTGGCAGCACATTGGGCAATATCCTCGCCTCTTCCATCCCATTGAAGGGTGTGGATATGGGCAATGCCATCCTCGCTATGCACAGTTGCCGCGAAACCGGTAGTGTTATCGACCACGAATATTGCGTGAAGGCTTTCACCAAATTCTATCAGTTGTAATAAAAAACAAAGAAGAGGGTGTGTCATAAGTCTATGGCGCACCCTTTTCGTTT